>ERZ1023255.3-NODE-3-length-249589-cov-16.206260_pt1 | contig 249589 bp, 224 predicted proteins | sample MGYA00380459_ERZ1023255 | MGnify/ENA primary metagenome ERZ1023255 (study PRJEB33173, sample SAMEA4830368) | metagenome | study: EMG produced TPA metagenomics assembly of the PRJEB25223 data set... | reverse complement strand
GGTTACTACTTGTTCCCATCATTGAAATAATGGTCATTGCAATACGCTTGTGTAAATTCCATTTTTCAATGGCTAATGCAATGATAAACCCGCCCATATACATAAATACGATAGGATCAGCATAAGCGCTCGATGCGATAACTTCATCAGTTCCTCCTGTTAGTGGAAGTAAAATTAGTGGGATTAATGATGTTGCTGGTATGGGGATAGCTTCTGTAATCCACCATGTCGCAACAAATAGTGTAACTGCAAGCACAGCTCTAGGTGCGTCATCTAACCCTGTTATACTAGGAATAAAGTAAAAAATAAGAAAAAGTAAAGGTCCCAAAATTAAGCCGATTTTTTGTTTCATAATTATTTCCCCCTTGTTTATGGTGCTATAACTGTAAGAATATCAATAACCTAACATATAGACAATTTATTTTTCAGAAAATTATAAAAATATTAGGTCGATACTGATAGAATATAGGTGATAGTTAAAAAATAAATATTTGAAAAGAGATGATTTTATGATAGTGGGGGCACTTATAGACAAAGGTGATACATGGATTTTATGGGCAATCATTATTGTGTGGGCAACTGTGAGTTTATTTTTAGAACAGAAGTATCAATGGGCGAGTACAATTTCTGGTGCCATCATTGCACTTGTTGGCGCGATGATATTATCAAACTTTAAAGTTATACCAATAAGTTCACCAGTATATGATACTGTGTGGGATTATGTTGTACCTTTATCGATACCGTTACTTTTATTTAGTTCAAATATTATGAAAATATGGAAAGAAAGTAGAAGACTATTGATTATATTTTTCATTGCATCCATAGGAACAATGATTGGAACGCTTATTGCATTTATTTCGTTAAATCAATGGATAACTTATTTGAACAATATAGGGGCAATGATGACAGGTAGTTATATTGGAGGAGGAGTAAACTTTGCGGCACTAAGCTCTAAACTTGAAACGCCAGGTGATATGGTATCAGCAACGGTAGTGGCAGATAATAGTGTTATGGCGTTATATTTTATGTTATTGATTGCATTACCGTCACTCCCGATAATCAAAAAGTATTTTAAAACAGATTATGAAACAGAACGTTCACCAAAAGCACAACAATCATATTGGGAACCTAAAAAAATTCAATTATTAGATATTGCATTTTCGATTGCAAGTGCAATCACACTTGTTGCAGTAAGTTTTAAAGGAGCTGAGCTGATACAACAATGGGTACCTAAAAGCAATATTTTACTAACGATTATCACTTCTTTCTTTGGAGACAGCTATCTTTTGCTAACGACTTTAACGTTAATCGTGGTTGCAATATGGGGAGACTTCTTTGAGAAATTGGCTGGTGCATCTGAAATAGGTACTTTTTTGATTTATATTTTTTTCGTAGTTATAGGTGTGCCTGCTTCTTTTGCCACAATTATAACAACGGCCCCTTTACTCTTTGTTTTTGTTATTATTATACTCATATTTAATTTGGGATTAAGCTTATTGATAGGTAAGGCTTTGAAATTTAAAATTGAAGAGATATTATTAGCGAGTAATGCAACAGCAGGAGGACCAACAACCGCAGCTGCATTAGCTATTGGTAAAGGATGGACAGGTCTTGTGGGCCCTATTCTAATAATAGGAACATTGGGGTATGTCGTAGGGAATTATGCTGGAACGCTGATGTATCAATTGTTAAGTCAAATGGTTTAGTTCACAATTAAACCTACTGTAATGTTTTTAAATATAAATTTAAGAAATTAAACTAAATACCTATTATAGGAAAGGGAGCAATAAGCATGAGTGAAAAAGATAAGATGTTAGCCGGTGAATGGTACGATGCAAATAATGATGAAAATTTAGGGACAGAGCGAGTAAAAGCTAAAGATTTATGTTTTGATTTAAACCAAGTCCGTCCTAGCAATCAAACACAGAGACAAGAAATAATAACGGAACTATTAAATTATGAGCCTCAGTCATTAGAATTACTAAGTCCATTCCAAGCTGATTATGGCTATAATATTAATTTAGGCCAGCGTGTCTTTATTAATCACGGTTGTTATTTCATGGATTGCAGTAAAATAGTGATTGGAGATGATGTATTTATTGGTCCTAATTGTGGCTTGTATACAGCAATTCATCCGCTAGAGTATAAAACTAGAAATGAGGGGCTAGAACAATCTTTACCTATAAATATAGGCAACAACGTTTGGCTAGGGGCCAATGTGATTGTATTACCTGGTGTAACAATTGGTGAAGGCGCTGTTATCGGCGCGGGTAGTGTGGTTGCTAAAGACGTACCTGCCAATGCGCTTGCATTCGGGACACCTGCTAAACTAGTTAGTACAATTGAGCAATAATAAAGCTTCAACTGATTTTACTATATACATTCACATAATATTTAATAGGTCACCGTCAAAATGTCGTGGTTTTGGCGGTACTTTTATATTACTTAGTTGAATTAGCTTAGCCTATAACTTGTTTATAGCATATTTGTTTTGAGTAAGTAATGAAATATGTATTTTCCAAAAGAAAGTTGTAAAACTTGGAATTATATTTATATTCGATTGTGTAATATCATAAAATAAATTAAAATTATATTAAAAAATATTCCGCGGAGCTTAAATGAAAAGTAATTAAATTGTTCGGAATATAATTGGTATTTGTGTTAAAATATAAAACTGTGAGTGAAATGGTAAAAGCAATAATTGTGACTATATAAACATGAATGCAAAATTTATAAAACATAAAGTTTTTACAGATTGTTTGAACAAGCCAACTTTTAAATGACTATTTCCATATCTAACTTAACGATTACTAGACAAGAAAAGAGGAATATTGAATATGGATATTTTAATTGGTACATTATTTTTAATTATAGTGTTAGCCCTATTTACATTATTTACATATCGAGCACCTAAAGGTATGCGCGCGATGGGTGCTTTAGCAAATGCTGCAATTGCAACATTTTTAGTTGAAGCTTTTCATAAATATGTAGGTGGAGATTTATTAGGAATTAAATTTTTAGGTGAATTAGGTGATGCTGCTGGAGGTTTAGGCGGTGTTGCTGCAGCTGGTTTAGTATCTTTAGCTATCGGTGTTTCGCCGGTTTACGCGTTAGCAATCGCTGCTTCATGTGGTGGTCTAGATTTGATACCAGGCTTCGTAGCTGGTTATGTAATTGGTTATTTAATGAAATATGCTGAACGCAAAGTCCCAGACGGTATAGATTTAATAGTAGGTATTATTATCATTGCACCTTTAGCAAGATTAGTTGCAACGGGCGTAACGCCTTTAGTTAATAATTCGCTATTAAAGATAGGTGATATTATTCAAAGTTCAACTGAAGTAAGCCCGATTATTATGGGGATTATTTTAGGCGGGGTTATCACAGTTGTGGGTACAGCTCCATTAAGTTCTATGGCTTTAACTGCTTTATTAGGTCTTACTGGTATGCCAATGGCGATTGCAGCCATGGTGTCATTCGCGTCTTCTTTTATCAATGGTACAATGTTTAACAAACTAAAATTAGGCGACCGTAGATCTAGAATTGCGGTATGTATCGAACCATTGTCTCAAGCTGACGTAGTGTCTGCGAACCCCATACCAATTTACACAGCAAACTTTATTGGAGGAGCACTAGCAGGTGCAGTCATTGCATCTTCTGGTATGATAAACGATGCTACTGGTACTGCTACACCGTTAGCTGGCTTTTTAGTGATGTTTGGGTTTAATGATCCAGTTAAAATCTTTATTTATGGTGCTATTGTAGGAGTGATAGGTTTAATTGTTGGCTATGTATGTTCCATTATATTTAAGGATCATCCTATTGTTTCAAAAGAAGATATTGAAGCAAGATAAAATCAAAAGCACTTTGACGCTCAATTTTTAGATATGTCAAAGTGCTTTTTTATTTATTCGATTAATTGGCTATCAGGAATATCTGTAATGAACATATGCCCGGGTGCATGTGTAATCATAATTTCTGGTTTAGCATCTAAGGCGACGGACTGAGGTGTTACACCACACCCCCAAAAGACAGGGACTTCATTATTTTTAATCACTACTGGTTCACCAAAATCAGGTTGATTTATATTAGAAATACCAATTTCTGAAGGATTACCAATATGCATAGGTGTACCATGTACATTTTTAAAACGAGAAGTGATTTCTGTTGCTTTAATAGCTTGTTGCATAGTCATAGGACGCATGCTTACGGTGATATTACCAGAAAACTGACCACTATCTTCAGCTGGGATATTGGTCATATACATCGGTACATTATGTCCTTCTTCTAAATGGCGCATTGGGATACCAGCTTCTAGTAATGCATGTTCAAACGTAAAGCTACAGCCTATTAAAAAACTGACCATATCTTCTGTAAATAATGTGTCGATATTAGGTCTTTGTTCTACGAGTTTACCTTGTTTATAAACACGATAGGCGGCAACTTCGGTAGTTATGTCAGCTTGTTGACCGAAAGTTGGAAATGATTTCGATCCTTTTTCAGACACATCTAGAAGTGGACATGTTTTAGGATTTCTAAAACAAAATTTCAAAAAATCGTAAGCATAAGCAGAAGGAAGTATGACAACATTCGCTTGAATATAGCCTTTGGCCATACCACTAGTATGTCCAGTCAGTTCACCTTGCTTAATCATTTTTCTTATTGTAGCAGGTTTTTGTATTTGTAGTTCCAAATCTATCATCCCCTTATAAAAGTAATAATACTATTTTACCAAAAATTCAGAAAAATATAATGTTGAGCGTATTTTAATTACTATATAATATGGTTTTAAAATGCTAAAAGTAACGTTATAATAAAGTGGTAGATGTATTGAGTCATAATGATTTCTTGGGAGGATACATATGAAAAGAACTGGAGAAAAAGTGCTTGTATGGATTGGTATTATCTTGCAGTTTATACTAATATTTTTTATGGCAATTGTTACACCATTTTTGAATGATGCAAGTGTAAAAAACGAATTAGCAGATTCAATTTATAATAGCAATATGTATAATCAAGGCACATCACAATTGGACGCATTTAGTTTGGTAGATGTTGCTAGTCAGATATTTCTACTAGCTTTAATTATAGTGATTATATGCACGGTTTTGGCCATCGCATTTGCCTTATTCATTAATAAATTTCCAAAAGTTGTAGGTGTGTTCTTTATTCTTCTTGGTATTATTACCGTATTAACATTGAATTGGATTACTGCGGTCTTATGGTTAATTGCTGGAATTATGTTATTGGCTAGAAAACCAAAGCGTGTAGATAGTTTGTATGTGTCGCAAGAACGTAATGATTATAATAGAAACCAAAGTAATTATAATGGGACACTAAAAGCTAAAACAGATGATGCTCAACATGCACATAATAAAGAGCAAAAGGAATCGACACAGCTTAATCGTAGTGAGAGATATAAAAAATATTAAGGTTAATTATTGTGTATACTCAAGAAATTTTTAAACATAATTAAAATAAAAAATAGTGAGGCAGTAACGTATAGTTTCTGCCTCACTATTTTTTTATATACAATGAATAGAACTAGTAAAGTCAATTCATTTTGCCGTGTTTATAACTTTCATAAACACTATCGTATTTTATATTTCCAATACCACCGACAACTAATTTACCAAATTTAAATAGATTAAATAAATAAGCTAAGCATATAGAAATAACTAAAGTGATAATAAAGTTAAACGCAATATTACGTATTGAACTATCAACTCTTAGTAACCCTAAATCATGTACAAAGAAATAATGGGTTAAATAAATACAAAACGAATAGTTACTTATATATAGTACAAATTTAGGTACATATTTTATATAAGAAGAGAATAAGAAAAAGACTAAGATGACCATAGTGACATAGAATGGAATATCAAAGCGTTTCGATTCCACCCAGGTACTAATGCCTAGCAGATAATTACCGATTAAAATAGATAAGGCAATTATGAATCCTATAATAATAGGCCAAGTGAAACGTTTAATATTTTTCATGAATGCTTCATAATAAATACCCGTATAAAAACCAAGTAAAAAATAACTAATCCATCCTAAAAATAGCATCCAACCTTCTCTTTCCCAAAATAAGCCTAAAAGATCATTCTCCGATTGTGGCACGTATTGGCGAAATGCCCAATAAACCGTAGCGAATATTATAGAACCAATAATCATTGGAATAGGCTTGCATTTAATTAGATACTTAGCAAAAAGAATATGCAATATGTAGAATTGGAAGATAATGACAATGAAATAGGTGACTGCACCACCATGAAACATAGTATCTCCAACATTATGCATAAATTGAGTTAATGTTTTTGGTTCGAAATAAAAATATGAAATACCAAGGTTAATTAAGATATAAGGAATACCGAGATAGATTAACTTATTCTTTAAAAATCCCGGTTTTGTTTTAACGTGATAGTTTTTAGCTAATAAAAATTCTGAAATAAATACGAATAATGGTGTACTAAACATAAGGAGTAACTGAAATACTCTAATAGTTGTACCATGACCAACAAAATCCATTTTGCTAAATGTTGTTGTAATCGAATGAATAAGAACAATACTTAAACAAGCTATCGTACGCATCCAAAATATCACAGATGTATATGTTTTCATTATAGCTTACCTCTCGATTGTTCTGTTTAATTTAAAAATAAATATATATGATTATTTTGCGAATCATCATACTAACATATTAATATTAGTATAAATGTAAAGTTTAAGTTACAAATTATTAAATTTATATAATATATATTTGTAGAAGCAATGATAAACATAACTGAATAAAATTTCAAATATCAATGTAATGGATGAAATGAGTTCAATACCATTTATTTTAATAAAAAATGTTGTAAGCGATTGCAATTATTGTTTGATATCTATACAATAGCAATAAGAATGGAAACATTTCCATTTAGTTTTCTATTTACAAACTTACATGGGGGTAGAAAAATGGTAGTCAATTATCACAACGAACCAGGCATTGATTTTACAGATAGTAAAAATGTCGAGTCATTCAAAAAAGCTTTAGAAAAAGTTAAAGGTGAATTAAAACAAAAAATTCCTTTAGTTATTAATGGGGAAGAGAAGTTCACAAAAGATACGTATCAGTCTATCAATCCTGCTAATACTACTGAAGTTATTGCAGAAGTTTCGAAGGCAACGCAAAAAGATGTAGATGATGCATTTAATGCAGCTAATGAAGCTTATAAATCTTGGAAGAGATGGTCTCACAAAGACCGTGCAGAATTTTTAATCAGAGTTGCAGCGATTATTAGACGTCGTAAAGAAGAAATCTCAGCTGTTATGGTTTATGAAGCAGGTAAGCCATGGGATGAGGCTGTCGGTGATGCTGCAGAAGGTATTGACTTCATTGAATACTATGCAAGATCAATGATGGAGCTTGCAGATGGTAAACCAGTATTAGATAGAGAAGGGGAACATAATAAATATTTCTACAAACCTATCGGTACAGGTGTAACAATCCCACCATGGAACTTCCCATTCGCAATCATGGCTGGAACAACATTAGCACCAGTAGTTGCTGGTAACACAGTCCTTTTAAAACCTGCTGAAGATACGCCATTAACTGCTTATAAATTAATGGAAATTTTAGAAGAAGCGGGACTACCTAAAGGCGTTGTTAACTTTGTTCCAGGCGATCCGAAAGAAATCGGTGATTATCTTGTAGATAGCGTACACACACACTTTGTAACATTTACAGGTTCTCGTGCTACAGGTACAAGGATCTTTGAAAGGGCCGCAAAAGTGCAAGAGGGCCAACAATTCTTAAAACGCGTTATTGCTGAAATGGGTGGTAAAGATGCGATTGTTGTTGATAAAAACATCGATACAGATTTAGCTGCAGAGTCTATTGTAACTTCTGCATTCGGCTTTTCAGGTCAAAAATGTTCGGCATGTTCTCGTGCTATTGTACACAAAGATGTATATGATGAAGTGTTAGAAAAAGCAGTAGCTTTAACTAAGAACTTAACGTTAGGTAACACTGAAAACAACACATACATGGGTCCTGTTATTAATCAAAAACAATTTGATAAAATCAAGAACTATATTGAAATTGGCAGTAAAGAAGGTAAGTTAGAACAAGGTGGCGGCACAGATGATTCTACTGGTTACTTCATTGAACCAACAATTATTTCTGGCCTTAAATCAAGCGACCAAATTATGCAAGAAGAGATTTTTGGTCCGGTTGTAGGGTTTGTTAAAGGTAAAGACTTTGAAGAATTATTAGAAATTGCTAATGATACTGATTATGGTTTAACTGGTGCAGTGATTACAAATAATCGCGAAAACTGGATTGAAGCTGTAGAGTCTTATGATGTAGGTAACTTATACCTTAATCGTGGTTGTACTGCAGCAGTTGTAGGCTACCATCCATTTGGTGGTTTCAAAATGTCAGGTACAGATGCTAAAACAGGTAGCCCAGACTACTTATTAAACTTCTTAGAGCAAAAAGTTGTTTCAGAAATGTTCTAAAATAAATGATTAAAAAGAGTGAGTATATGCAATCAATCTTGATTGCATATACCGCTCTTTTTTTTATTCATCTATGACTTGGATATTAATTAATTTTCTGAAATACTTGTCTAGTTCGGCAGGTGGCAGTTCGATACAATGTTCTCTAATCCACTCTGTAAATCCAAATAGACTTGCACCATAAACATAAAATATAAGTTCGGCAGGAATATCAGAATCAACTGAAATACGGTGCTCATTTTCTTTAATATCATTCTGTAATACACTGATGAAATGATTAGATATCGTGCGTTCAAATTCTTTGTCATGTTCTTGTTTGTCTTTAATACGCTGTAATTCAATTACATCACTAGTTCTATCTATCACTGTAAATGGTGCATTGATACGTTCTTTTAAATCGATTGAAAAATAATCTTTTGTTACGTATTTAATTAAATAAATTAAAAGATCATATTTATCATAAAAATGCTTATAAAATGTCGTTCGATGAACTAATGCTTTTTCACATATTTGATTAACTGTAATTGTTGAGAAAGTTTGTTTTTCAAGTAATTCGTAGAAACTTTGTGAGAGAGCACGTTTAGTTTTAATAACACGTAAATCTTTTGCGTTCAATATACATTTCTCCTTATTTGTAGTTTAAATATACAAATTGTAATAATTAATTCTTTTAATAAAAGGGTAAAGCATTTAGTATGTGGATAGAAATAATCTACAGTATATATTTAAACTATAACGTTGATTAATTTAGGAGGCAATAGTTTGGCAAAGTTTTTATATAGAGTAGGATCGTTTGTGGCTAAGCATAAATGGTGGAGTGTTGTTGCGTGGGTAGTTTTACTTGCGGCTATTATTATTCCCCTTACAATAAGTGCGCCGAAGTTTGATAATGACATTACTATGAATGGCTTACAATCACTCGATACTAACAAAAAAATAGAAGATGAATTTGGTCAAGATAGTGAAAAAGCTCAAATAAGAGTTGTATTAAAAAGCGATGCGAAAGAAGGTATCGTTAAGCCTGATGTGACAAAAGACATCAAAAAAGCTTTGAAAGATATCAAAGATGACGATAAAGATATCAAAAATGTTTCCGATCCATATGATAGTAAACAGATTAGTAAAGATAAAACGACTGCATTTGCAGATGTAAATTATGATGTTAAAACAACATCACTAAAATCAAGTTCTAAAGATAATATTAAAGAAAAAGTAGATGACATTAAAGACGACCATAATGTACAGGTTGAATTAATGGGTACAGGTATGGAATCTACTGAAATTGGTGGCGCTTCTGAGATAATAGGTGTGGTTGTAGCATTTGTTGTACTATTAATTACATTCGGTTCAGTTGTTGCTGCAGGGTTACCAATCGTCAGTGCATTACTTGGCTTAGGCACAGGTGTAGGTATTATTTCATTACTTACATATGCATTTGATATCCCTAATGTCACTTTGACTTTAGCGGTTATGATTGGCTTAGCAGTTGGAATAGATTATGCATTATTTATATTATTTAGATACAGACAGATAATGAAGACAGAAACGAACCATATTAAAGCAATTGGACTAGCAGTAGGTACTGCAGGTAGCGCAGTGATATTTGCTGGTGTCACAGTAATTATCGCAGTATGTGGTCTATCTCTTGTGGGAATCGATTTCTTAGCTGTTATGGGATATGCTTCTGCGATTAGTGTATTTGTAGCTGTGGTGAGTGCTCTTACTTTATTACCAGCCTTAATTAGTATTTTCCGTAAACAAATTAAACCAAAAAGAACAAAATCAGAGTTTAAAAACGATGTCGATACTGGATGGTCAAAATTTGTTGTAGGAAAACCATTATTATCTATATTGATTGGTTTGATTATTTTAATATTAGTTGCAATACCAGTTAAAGACATGCGCTTAGGTATCCCCGATGATGGTATGAAGACTGCAGATTCGACGCAGAAAAAAGCATATGATATTATCTCGGATAAATTTGGCGAAGGATTTAATGGTCAAATTGCAATGTTAGTTAATGTTAAAGATCAAAAAGATAACCCGCAAGCTTTACAGAAAGATTTGAAAGCGATGCATCAAGACATTAATGATATGGATAACGTTGATGTAGTTACAGAACCACAACTAAGTGAGAGTAAAGACTATGCAATGATAGCAGTTATACCTGAAAAAGGACCGAACGCAGAATCAACAAACACATTGGTTCATGATCTAAGAGACTATAATGATAAAGCTAAAGATGAATATGACTTCAAGACAGAAGTTTCTGGACAAAGTGTTATCAATATAGATATGTCTCAAAAATTAAATGAGGCTATTCCATTGTTTGCTGGTGTAATTGTAGCGTTAGCCTTCATTTTATTAATGGTTGTATTCCGTTCGATTATTATACCTTTAAAAGCAGTACTTGGCTTTGTATTATCCTTAATGGCAGCACTTGGATTTACAACAGTAGTTATGCAAGAAGGCGTTATGTCTGGATTATTTGGTGTCGATACTACTGGACCATTACTTGCATTTTTACCGGTTATAACTATAGGGCTATTGTTTGGCTTGGCAATGGACTATGAAGTATTCTTAATGTCACGTATTCATGAAGAATATACGGTTACACGTGATAATGAACGCGCCATAAAAGTAGGTATTAAAGAGAGTGGGCCAGTGATTGTTGCTGCTGCATTAATCATGTTTAGTGTATTTATTGCCTTCGTCTTTCAAGATGATGTAATGATTAAATCAATGGGATTAGCGCTTGCATTTGGCGTACTCTTTGATGCAATCATCGTACGTTTAATATTAGTACCAGCATTAACTAAACTATTTGGTAAAGCATCATGGTATATGCCTGCATGGTTAAATAAAATTTTACCAAGTGTCGATATAGAAGGACATGGATTAAAAGATAATATAGATAAAACAGATAAAAAGTAAATACTTGTTAATGAGCAAATACTAAGATTAGCCATGAAGAAATCTATGACAATAGAATTTTTCATGGCTATTTTTTATAATTTTAGAGAAAAATAATACATACGGATTATTGGGTTTTAAAGGCGCTACTATTAAATATATTTCACACTTAGTTAGCATTGCTAGGATGGAATGACAAAATTAATTTGAATCAATTAGTTTTCTGTTCTACTACCTTTTTGTCAAAAAAAGAACAAATTTTAGAAGTTATAGATTATTGGGGATATTTCTTTAAAATAAGAAACTATAAAGAGGTGAATTATGGAAACTTTTTATAGTATAGAGTTGATGGAACAGAATAACGATTATACACAAGTTAATCAAGGGTTACGGCTTGGATTGATACTGAGTGACAAAATGACAATTTGGAAATTTAATGAATCTTATGAGTTCAATGAAGGTGATGTATTTATTATTAATCATCAAGAACCATATAGATATAGCAAAGGCAAAGAAGCGTTATGTATTGTTATTCATTTACCGGAAAATTATTTGAAACAGTACTTAACTGATTTTAGCGATAAACTATACATGTTAGATAAAGCACATTTACAAGATGCCATATACAAACAAATTGTTAATCTTATAGCGAAAATTGGGATTGTTTATATCAGAAAAGGTGAATTTTATCGTTTATATATTGAACAACAATTGATAGAGTTAATGTTTATAATTGCACGTTTTTTACCTACAAAAAGAAATGAGATTTATAGAGAAAGCATAGAGGATAATCGTGTGGCATTTGTATGTAATTATATAGAAAATAATTATAGTAATAGTCTTACGCTCAATGAAGTAGCTGATAAGGTACATCTTAGTACTGCTTATTTATCTAAAGTATTCACACGACAAGTTGGTTTGGGATTTAGCCAATATATAACTCATATTAGACTGAAACATTGTAAGAAAGATTTAGTTATGACAGATGAGTCAATTACACAAATTGCTGTGAAACATGGATTCAGTAATTCGAACACCTTATTAAAACATTTTAAAGCACATGTGAAATTAACGCCGTCTCAATTTAGAGAAAAATATAAAAATATAGAAGCAATAGAAACAATAGAAACTACTAATAGAGAACAAAAAGAAATTATTTATCAAAAATATTTACATTATTTATCATTATATATTATCCAAACAGATGATATGTTATTACAGTCACCTGAAGCTCAAAAGATAATAGATATTAGACTCCAAGAAACAAGCCAAATACTTTCATCTTACGATCATGTCATTCAAATAGGAAACTTAGAAGTATTACTCATAAAAAGGTTTAGAAAACAATTACGTGAAGTTAAAAATACTATTGGCATAAATCATATATTAATAAGGGATCCAATTAAAGAAGGATTTGTAGAGCATAAATGGATTGAAAGTGATGAAGAAATACCCAATATACATCCATATATGAAGTTAGATGAATGCTTGGATTTTCTAATTGAACACCAAATAGGTTTAGGAATAGAAATAAATCCACCTAAGACAAGAGTGAACTTTAAAGGTTATTATCAAGAAATGACTTATTTATTAGAACATATGTATAACATATTAATTGATAGAAAATCACTTGATTTAGTAGTTTACATTAGTACTATTGATGAACAGATATTTCAGTCTCTTGTGAAATTGTTTAAAAATTATTTTCCCCATGTCAAAATAGTGATGAATATAGACAACGGTTCAGAAAAACATGTGAGAGCAGCTAAGTATATTTTAGACTATCATCGAAAAGAGATTGATAATATCGCTTTTAGTGCAAATCAAAATGACATGATTAATTTTAAATCAATTGATAATAATCAATATAACCAATCCAAAAAATATATCATATTAAAATTGAAGCAAATTAAGCAGTGGTTAGGTTTAAAAGACCATAGTACCCCATTTACTTTGTTAAAATGGAACACATTGACAGGGAATACAAATTACACAAATGGTGCCTATTTTCGTGCAGGTATTATTTTTGAACAGTTGATAGAGATGAACAGAGATATTTGTATGATTGGGTATTGGTTGAATTTTGAGATACATCAACAATACTGTCAGAAAGAAACCGTTGCTCAGTTGCATGGTATCGATTTATATCACCAATTTGGTAGCAAGCGTCCAGCCTTTTTTACAAGTGCATTATTTGCGAAACTTTCTGAACATATTTTATATAAAAATGAAAACTGTATGGTTACAGGCGATTTTAATCATTTTCAAGTTATTGTATGGAATGCAGAACATTATAATCCTTATTTCACGATAAATGACCCCTCAAATGATATAAATTATAAAGAATATCAGTTTAATATTACGAACGCTTTGCCTGGTATGTATAAAATTAAACATTACACATTAGATCAGAATCACGGTGCGCTATATAAAGTTTGGCAACAATATAATACACGCTACGGCATGGACAAAGAAACGATTGATTATGTAAATCGCGTGACTTATCCAAAATTAAATATTAGCGAAATTAAAGTTACAAATACAATTAACTATCATTTGAAAATACTAACCAATGCTATACAAATTATTGAATTCAGAAAGTATTTTAATGAAGAAGCTTAAAAGCTAACCGAGGGTGAGATAACTTCAACACCCCTAGGTTAGTTTTTTTGGTGAATAATGATTACACATAATATGGTTATTGAAAAGTTTTGTGAAAATGACAAAAAAGAGTGTTCGATTTTTGTCATTATTAAAAAGGAACACAAAGTTATTATAAAAAGAATATAAGAATAACAAATATCCTATATTAAGAAAAAAACGAGAGCGCTAAAATCTTTTTTGAGAGAGGATAGCAAGTATCATTGATAGAAGATGTTTTGTAAACATCTCACAATTGAGCTTATCTTCCCTGTTTGTCATTTGTAAATTTAAAAATAGGAGGAACATAAAATGACTCAAAAGGGAAATGCGCAAACATATAAAGGTGACAATAAACTAATTTTAGGAATCGTGTTAGGTGTTGTAACTTTTTGGTTATTTGCACAATCTTTATTAAATGTTGTACCTACGTTGCAACAATCATTTCATAGTAATATCGGAACAATCAGTATAGCAGTGAGCATTACGGCGTTATTTTCTGGTATGTTTGTTGTTGGGGCTGGCAGCCTAGCTGATAAAGTAGGTCGTGTAAAGATAACTTATATTGGTTTATGGTTAAGTATTATAGGATCATTATTAATCATAGTTAGTAACTTACCAATATTATTAATTGTAGGTAGAGTTATACAAGGACTCTCAGCAGCTGCTATCATGCCTTCGACATTAGCAATTATGAAAGCCTACTTTGATGGTAAAGATAGACAACGTGCATTGAGTTATTGGTCAATCGGTTCGTGGGGAGGTTCAGGTTTAGCATCATTGTTTGGTGGAATGGTCTCAACATTTATTGGTTGGCGTTGGATTTTTATTTTATCCATACTTATTGCTTTATTATCAATGTATTTAATCAAAGGAACGCCTGAAACGAAATCACCAGTAACTAATAATAAACACTTTGATTATACCGGTTTAATTTTATTTGTAATTATGATGTTAAGTATTAATATTGTCATTACGCAAAGTGGTACGTTGGGATTATTCTCACCAATAATTTTAGGGCTTAGTATCGCTTTTATACTGTCAACGATAATTTTTTTGAAAGTTGAAAATAAAATAGGCAATCCATTAATTGACTTTAAGCTATTTAACAATAAGGCATACACAGGTGCAACACTATCTAATTTCTTATTGAACGGTGTGGCGGGTGCTTTACTAGTTGCTAATACGTTTGTACAACAAGGGTTAGGATTTAGTGCGTTTCAAACAGGTTTACTATCAATAACATATTTAGTAACCGTATTATTGATGATACGTGTTGGAGAAAAAGTATTACAAAAAGTGGGCGCAAAAAAACCAATGGTCTTAGGAACTTCTTTTAATATGATTGGTATTATTTTAATTTCACTAACTTTTTTACCGAGTATGATTTATGTAGTTGTCTGTATTTTTGGCTATTTACTATATGGTTTAGGGTTAGGATTTTATGCTACGCCTTCAACGGATATGGCTATTTCTAATTCACCAGAAGATAAAGTTGGTGTAGCTTCGGGTATATACAAAATGGCATCATCATTAGGTGGCGCGTTCGGTATTGCTTTATCAGGAGCATTATATGGTATTGTAGCTAATTTGACTAATGTACAAATTGGTGCGTTAGCAGGCTTATGGCTAAACGTTATTATGGCTTTGTTATCATTATTTATTATTATGATTATGGTACCAAAGACAAAACGGGTTAGAAAATAAATTTCAATAGGGTTGGCAAATATTTTGAAAAGAAAAAGTGTATAATGTAATCATCATGTTATAGGGGGAACTATTATGGTGAAAGAATTAATAGATTTATTGAAAGATAAAGAAGAACGAATGATTGAAATTCGTCGATTTCTACATCAGTATCCTGAGTTATCGTTTCATGAAGAGCAAACTCCAAAATATATCGAAGAGTTTTATAAAAACAAAGATTGTGATGTAGAAACCAACATAGGACCTAATGGGTTAAAAGTGACAATTGATAGTGGGAAACCAGGTAAGACAATCGCTATACGTGCCGATTTTGATGCGTTGCCAATTCAAGAAGACACTGGATTATCATTTGCTTCAAAGAATAAAGGGGTAATGCATGCATGTGGCCACGATGCTCATACCGCTTACATGTTAATCCTTGCAGAAACATTAATAGAATTAAAAGAAAAATTCAATGGCAAAGTAGTAGTTATTCATCAACCTGCGGAAGAAGTACCACCAGGTGGGGCACAAGCAATGATTAAAGATGGCGTGTTAGATGGTGTAGATCATGTGTTAGGTGTTCATGTTATGAGTCATATGCCTACTGGAACGATTTTTTATCGTGAAGGTAACGTGCAAACTGGCAGAGACTTCTTTAAACTTACAGTAAAAGGACAAGGTGGTCATGGTTCATCGCCACATACAGCAAATGATGCTATTGTTGCTGGTGCGTATTTTGTGAATGCTGCTCAAACAATTGTATCAAGAAGACTAAATCCATTTGAAACAGGGGTCGTAACGATTGGTTCATTTGATGGTAAGGGCCAATTTAATGTCATCAAAGACAGTATCGTTATTGAAGGAGATGTTCGAGCACTTACAGATGATACAAAACGTACCATTAAAAACGAAGTTACACGCTTATCTGATGGCTTAGAATCTATGTTTGGTGTAACTTGTGAGTTAGAATATCATGACGATTACCCTGCCCTATACAATGATCAAGCATTCACGCGTTTTGTTGTAGATTCAATTGAAAATGCAGAAACAGACGCAATTAAAAAAGTAGAAAGATGTGAACCACAACCACCGTCTGAAGATTTCGCATATTACGCTAAAGTGCTACCAAGTACGTTCATATATGCAGGTGCAGCACCTGAAAATGGTGAGATTCACCCACACCATCATCCTAAATTCACAATTAGTGAAAAAGCAATGCGTGTTTCTGCAGAAGCGGTAGGTATTACTGTATTAAATTATCTAAAATAAACTAATAATTAAGACACCTTATTATAAAGTGACGAGCGTATACTTTATAACGTAAAGGTGTCTTAAATTATGTTGTTATAATGATGACTAAACTGTCCTTTAAATACATGCCGCTAACATTGTCATAAAAGTTTATAAGTTAACTATTAAGTGTATATATATAAGGACAATAAAAAGATGAAGGATGATTATGATGAATGGCGATAAAAAGATAAGCGAATTACTAGATAGTTATAAAAAACCATTAAAAAAACTTTTTAAATATGATAAATCAAAAGCTTTAACATTTGATAAAGAAAGTAGAAGTAAAGTTGAAAATGAAAAAGGCATTTTTGTAATATTTAATAATAAGAAGCCTATATTTGTTGGGCAAGCTGGTGGATTTATGACGGGATACAAGTTGACACAAAAAGATTTGAACGATAAATTAGGCCAATTTAATTTGAAATCTGATGCAGGCACAACGAAATTTAGAAAGGCATTTAGCGCGCAACAAAATCTAGATGAAACAGAACAACAAAATATTAAAGCAGAAACTTATAATTTAAAATTTCAATATATTAAAGTAAAAGAGAACCCAGCGATGATTAACATACTAGAACTGCTTGCTATGGAATACGCAAAGGATAATGAGATTGAACTATATAACTTCTTATAAATTAGAATAGATTATTGTCGATTTTAATGCTTAAAGTGAGGTGGTTTGAAATGAATTTAAGCACATTAAGTTTTCATTTTCAGCAACATGAGATAAAAATAAAGTTGCCTAAAAACTATTTTAAGACTGAAGGGAAGTCTTATCCACTAGTTATAGTACAAGATGGCGACTATTTATTTAAAAATATAGAAAAAGAAGTAATATTTGCTGGAATTGTTCCTAAAGACAGAAAGCAAGACTACACACCTTGGTATGCCAATGTAAATGATATTGAGTATAGTGGTAAGGCAGACAATTATTTAACTTGGATAGCCAGTGAATTATTACCATATTTAAAAAAGTGCTTTAGCATTTCTGAAGAATATAAGGATATAGCTATCGCAGGCGCATCATTTGGTGGCCTAGTATCGTTGTATGCATTATTAACAGAGCAAGACGTTTTTGGTACCTTTATATTGATATCACCATCAATATGGTACCCTGGTTTTCTAAAGTTTATGAAAAATAATGAAATTCTTAAACAGCCATGCCATGTGTACTGGTATGTAGGTGAATTAGAAGGGGAGCAAAATAAACATTTAAATAGAAATATGGTCTCGCAAACAGAACAAGGCGTTGATATTTTAAATGAACTTTTAATCTCTGAACAATCGGTGTTTCACTTTGTAACCAATAGAAAAGGTATACACCGTAAAAATTACTTTAAAAAATACTTTAAACACGCAATTAAGAAATTATTTTGACTAAATGAAAAAGTTTTTCACCTATATTATCTGAAAATTCTTTAAATTAATGTGAATTCGATACTTTTAAGTTAGAAAAATGATAACATTCATAGTGTAAGTATTTATAAAAAAAGATGAACGTCTACTAATAGTGTAATGAAACACTGAAAAAGTATTGTATGATGTTTTGAATTTTTATAAATATTAATTGAATTTATATTTGAATATAGGGGATGCTTTTATGACAGAAAACACTAAAAATTTTTCGGGAAGTAAATTATTGACTGCCATTGTATTATCTATATTAACTTATTGGCTGTTTGCGCAGTCTTTTTTAAATATAGGACCAAAGATACAATCAACATTTAGCACTAGTCCAGATATAGTTAATATTTCAATTAGCTTAACATCATTTGTTACTGGTGTATTTATGGTTGTAGCTGGTAATTTTTCAGATAAACTTGGTAAGGTGAAAATGACTAGAATCGCATTGATACTTAGTATTATAGGTTCGCTTATGTTGATTATTTCTGGAAACGTTGTTTTGTTACTTATGGGGAGAGTGGTGCAAGGACTTTCAGCCGCTATTATAATGCCGGCCACAATTTCAATAGTAAATGAATTTTTTGAAGGTGATGAAAGACAAAAAGCGTTAAGTTATTGGTCGATTGGCGCATTTGGCGGTACTGGTTTATCTTCTTTTTTTGCAGGTGCAATGGCAACATTTATATCATGGCAATCGATTTTTGTATTATCTATTATTTTATCTCTTTTGACGTTATTCTTGTTGAACAATTTACCCGAAAGTAAATTAGTTAAATCAGCGTCTAATCAATTTGATTATATAGGGCTTACTATATTTGTTATTATGATTGCAAGTATTAGTTTTGTTATTACACAAGGCTATAAAATCGGGTGGTTAAGTTCGCCTACCTTAATATTAAGTGTACTATTTTTTATTTGTATTTTTGTATTTTATAAATTCGAAAAGTCTAAACGCACACCTTTTATTGATTTAGAATTGTTTAAAAACAGACCATATATTGGTGCAGTATTAGCTAACTTTTTATTGAATACTGGTGTAGGTGTTATTGCATTGTTTAACATGTATGCCCAAGGTGGATTGAAGTTGAGTGCCTTTCAAGCTGGTATGCTCACTTTACCTTATTTAATTACATTATTACTTGTCGTTCGATTAGGTGAAAAAAGTATTAAGCGTTTTGGAGCAAAACGTGCGATGGTTATTGGTCCGATATTTACAGCTCTGGGTATATTACTGTTTAGTTTTACTTTCTTTGATAAACCTTTATATATAATTGTAGCGTTAATTGGAGCTGTATGTTTTGGTGGAGGCACTGGCCTGTTTGCAACGCCAGCTTTAAGTACGGCAGTATCTACTACACCAGCTGAAAAAGTAGGCGTCGCATCAGGTATTTTTAAAATGGGATCTACACTAGGTGGTGCATTTGGCATCGCAATTATGACATCTATTTTTACAGGTATAATACAAAGCGGGCGTAGCGTAGAAACAGCAGGAAGCATAGGTTTTATCGTAGGCACATGTTTAGTTATTTGTGGCGTGTTAGCGAGTGCGCTAATTATTCCAACTAGAAAGATTAAAACTAGATTGAAAACAAACTAATATATTAATTAGTATGGACGAAAATCCTACATATCAGTATTTTAATAATTAACATGGTAAAGAGTTTTTAGATTAAGATATTTATAATTAAGAGGAGTGGAGTAGAAAGTCAAAGACTTGGTTTCTCCGCTCCTCTTTATCTTAATTTATGCTTGAAAGCTAAATGTAAATCGTGGGTAAATGCAATCAAAGGTCTAATAGTCATTTGAATACTTCCGATAACAAATAAAATAGTACCAGTTGTTACGGTCGAACTGCTGAAAAATAAAAAGCTGCCACATAAAAATACTAAACCTAAGATAATATCATTTAATTGGTAGAGCGCTTTATAAATTAATGTAATACGCTCGGATCGTGGGTTTTTATGAAAATTTAGATCTATACTTTTGTTTTGTTGTTTGAAGTGACTCATATAGTACCTCCTAGAGTTAATGTGTATATGAATTGTACATACCCCAAAGTATTTACATCAAACAAATAAAGTTTTATGATTATAGAAAATTAAAAGGGTGGAAAAGAGGGATATTATTTATTATAAAACAACTTATCAATCACCGATTGGACGCATTACCTTAACCTCTGACGGAGAAAGTATTACAGGTTTATGGTTACCAAACCATCAAGACATTGAAGCACATTACGATGATAAGTTAATTGAGCAAGAGCAACCAGTATTTGAACAAGCAATACGTTGGTTAGATAGCTATTTCTCAGGAAATAAACCGGAAATAGATTTTCCTTTGAAGGCTAGAGGGACTTCCTTTAGAGAAACAGTTTGGAAAATACTGTTAGAAATACCGTATGGAAAAACGGTAACTTATAGTGATATTGCTCGGAAAGTCGCGCTAGAAAGAGGTAAAGCGAAAATGTCTTCGCAAGCTGTAGGGGGAGCTGTTGGAAGTAATCCAATTTCTATTATCATCCCATGTCATAGAGTCGTGGGTAAAGATGGTAGTTTAACAGGTTATGGTGGTGGCATTGACACTAAAATTGAATTATTAAAATTAGAAAAATTAGATATGACACAGTTTTACAGACCTAAAAACAGTACCAAACCTTGAGTTTAGTACTGTTTTTTTTTGCATTTCCGAAAAGTAAAATATGTATTAATTAATATGCTAAATTTTATGGAAAGTTGATAACTATCTTCAGTATGTTATTCTATACAACATGAAAATAAATTATTTAGGTGGTGCAAGTTTTGGGGGATGGCAAAAAGCAATTTTCGAGTGTATTTATTTTTTCGGCAACAATTGTGGGTTTATTAGTACTAATTGGTGCAATTTTCCCAGCGCAATTTGGAGAAATAACAGGCTACATATCGACATGGGTAACAAAAACATTTGGCTGGTATTACATGTTACTTTACACAGTGATTTTAGGTTTTTGCGTATTTTTAGTATTCAGTCCAATTGGAAAATTAAAATTAGGCAAACCGTCTGATAAACCAGAGTTTCATACGGTATCATGGTTAGCAATGTTATTTAGTGCAGGCATGGGGATTGGTCTTGTATTCTATGGGTCTTCTGAACCTATATCACATTATTTAGCTCCACCCACTGCTGATGCAGAAACGAAAGCAGCAATGTCAGAAGCATTTAAATCAGCATTTCTTGACTATGGATTTCATCCATGGGCTGTATATGGTGTAGTGGCATTAGGGTTGGCATACTCGCAATTTCGTAAAGGTGAAAATGGCCTAATTTCTAGAACATTAAGACCTGTATTAGGTGATAGAGTAGACGGTCCAGTTGGCGTCATAGTAGATGTATTAAGTGTATTTGCAACAATTATTGGTGTGGCAGTATCACTTGGTGTCGGTGCCATTCAAATTAACGGTGGTTTGAATTACTTATTTGGTGTTCCTAACAACGCGCTTATTCAAGGCATAATTATTGCAGTGGTTACCGTCTTATTTTTATATAGTGCCTGGAGTGGTTTGAGTAAAGGGATTCAATATTTAAGTAATTTAAATATGATTTTAGCAGGTTTATTATTGGTCGTTATTTTTATAGTGGGCCCTACGATGTTAATTGTTAATATGATGACAAGTGGTACTGGGGACTATTTAAATACATTAATCTTTAATAGTTTAGATGTAGCGCCGCTGAACGAACAAAAAGCTGAATGGCTACAAAGTTGGACAATCTACTATTGGGGATGGTGGATGAGCTGGAGTCCATTTGTAGGTATTTTCATAGCCAGGATTTCAAAAGGACGTAGTATACGTGAATTTGTTATCGCAGTATTAGGTGTACCTGTAGTGATTAGTATTATATGGTTTAGTGCTTTTGGTGCTACAGGTATAGATATAGGGCAAACACATAGTGAAATTTTCAAAATGCCCCCTGAGACGCAACTATTTGGTATATTTAATGAACTACCATTTGGCTTTATATTATCAATTATAGCATTGGCATTGATTTCTTCATTCTTTATTACTTCAGCGGATTCAGCAACATTTGTATTAGGAATGCAAACAGCTTATGGTACATTAAATCCTTCAGGTTTCGTCAAAATTATATGGGGGTTAGCATTAGCTGCGATTGCTTATGTATTATTGCTTGCTGGTGGAGATACAGGATTAGATGCTTTGCAATCAGCAGCAATCATCTCGGCGTTACCGTTTAGTTTTGTTGTGATATTAATGATGATTTCATTATATAAAGATGGTAACGAGGAAAGAAAACAACTAGGTTTGTCATTAAAACCAAACGAAAAGCAATTTGAATTTTATAAAAAACAAGTAGAAGAAAATGATAAGAAATAAATTATAAAAATAATTAGGTGTTTTAATCATTGGGGCGTTTTAAACTAATCCAATGGTTAGACACCTTTTTTTAATTAAATTAGCTATTGAGAATAAAAATAGGAGAGTGACAGAAAACTGATTTAATTTAAAATATTTCGTCGTCCCTCTCTAGTAAAGGGGTGCAAGTGGACCATCTACCTTCTTAATCTAACAATATTTCGACTTACCAAAGTTGTGCAATTAAGTGTAGTTATCCAATAAGTGATCTTGTTAATGATCCGATGAGGTCTTACTTAAGTGGGGGACACTATGTTATGTTACTTTTAGTAAACACTTAATTGTTATGAGGGAAATATAAAATTGGCTGTTTTAGTATTATTTATTGAAACAATTTTAGTAACAATATTAATGATTTTTAGCATGACTAGGGTGTTAAATAACTCTATTTCCCCAGAAATTTTACTTGTTTTTGGGGAGAAGCATGGCAAGTTATAAAATGTGCTGGATATCTCTCAGCAGCCATTATACCTGCTAGTAAAGCTTATAAAGTTGTAAAGGTTTTAGGTGGAATGAGAGAAACAGCTAGATTATTAGTTGGCGCGGAAATTATAGGTATCGATGGTGTCGTTAATAACTGTACATTTTAATCAAAAGATACATAGGAAGGATATTATAATGAATACTGAGAATGAGTCAAATTCAAAAACTATAATAAATTCTATAAGTCTAGCAACTTGTATGAGTTTCGTTTACATTATTATATTCGTAGCATTAATGTTAGTTTCTAATAAGATAATAAAGATGGATACAGTTGCTTTACCTGCTATTTTTATTTTCCTTGTTATAAGCGGTATTGAATTTATGTTTGCGAAATTAAAAAGAAATGTTCCTCAAATATTTAATATTGTTTCTTTTATTATCGTTATCATCATCGCTATTGTTATGACAATAATTCTATAAAGTTTATTCAAAGTCAAACAACGCTATTTTGGATTATTTGAGTTTATATTCGAAAACTGTTGAATCAGTGTTTCGGACTTTTTTGTAACATAATTCAACTTATCGGAAGTGCATATGCTTTAAAAAGTACAGATGGTATAATATAAAAGTCGTCGTTTTACTTCTGTGTTTTAATTAACATGGAAGGAGGTGACACCATGTTAAACACTCTATTTGTAGCACTTGTAGCTCCTATCATAGTAGGAGTTATAATTACGTTGTTTTCATATTGGTTAAACAAGCGTGATAAATAATCCGACGACGACATAACCAATACACCAAAAAAGAGCCCGATAACTACTGACATAGTTATCGGGCTCGGTGTTTACCATGTAAACACTCTATTTGTTAATTACATTGTAACATCATAGTGGTTTGGAATACAATATTCTCTTGTTTATTTATAAAGTAATCTGCAAGTTTTTGATTGATTAAATCATTTAATTTTTCGCTTTTTGAAAAATTAGTTAGATTAACATTACTGTCTTTATCTTTTTCGTTATATATTATTTCCTTTAAAATGTTGATAGCTTTGTTAACTTCTGTAGAATTTTGATAATCCCGAATATTAGATTTAAATAGGTACTCTTTTAAAATTGGATTGTCATTTTCATCATAATCCACTATAAATTTGAAAAAGTTTTTTAGTGAAAATGTAGCGATGTACCGTTTTTGTTTAGTTTTCTCATCGCCAAAACTTACATATATAGGATTTTGAATTACCTTTAAATCTCCAGAATAAGACTTTTGTAGTTGAGACAACATATTTAATTCTTCAATCCCGATAAATTCATAAGAACAAGATGTATTTTTTCCTAAAGAGTAATTATTAACATGCTGTTTTAAGTCTTCAACTTTTTTCATATAATTTTGATTTAATTTTTTATTTCCATTAACTCTATCAGTTTCTCCTTTACTAGTATGAACAAAGTTAATACTCACATTAGGAAATTTTGAAGCATATGTTTTAATGATATGTTGGGAAATTTCAATGTATTCTACTAATATTTGAGGTAAAACATTAATAGATAATTTTGACGATAAAAAAATAAGCTTTTTAATTATTGTAATTATTTCAAAAATAAATTGAGTATCCCTTTTAAAAATCCTATTATTATACTTTATGATAATGAAGGTCAGAATAATCCGTTACATAAGGCTATAGAATCTGTTTTTAATCATTTATTAAGAGGTAAAAGTGATAAAAAAAGGAAGCAAAAGAGAGAAAAAATAGAAAGTTTAAAGAAATCTTTAAATGATTCTACACCTTTTGCTGAGAATATACTAGAAAATATATACTTCCTCACTAATCCTAAATTAGAAGATAAAAATACCGAAGTAGAAGATTTATTGACAAACATAACAAATCATCTTGAATTAGATAGTAAGTTTTTCAATAAAGATGGTGGGAAAAATATTCTGTCTCAATACGTTTGAAAAATTACAAGAAATTAGATTTAAATTCGTTAAAACCTATATTAGATAATATTGAAAACGTAAGATCTAAATATTTTTAAATTCATTATAAAAATTGCTTTTACTTAGTTTATATAAAGGCCGTTATCGTTAGTTTTTTATTTTTAATTATAGTTTGTCAATATTTATAAAAGCTTTTTTTTATCTTTGACTATTTCTTCTATATCTTCAATGAGCTTACTATAAGCATTTTTACCTAATAGACTTTTTATAATCGTATATTCTTAGCCACTATATTTAACACCTATTGTTATTCTTTCTTCATCATATATACTCACAACTCACCTACCTCTAATTTTTAATTTTTTTAATATAGTATTCTCTTATGCTAATTAAATTACTTTGAATTCCCTTACACTATGATGCTATAATACGTGTAACGAAAATAAGTATTCACTTATACACCAACCCCCTCACTATTGCGAGTAGTGAGGGGATTTTTGTTGGTGTGGCTTAATGTCGCCTATTTTTATTGCGTTTATTTAGCCAATAAGTAAAATATGCAAAAGCACAGCCACTGATGACTGGCGCTATGATGTGAATGAAAATAATCATCACTTTATACGCCTCTTCTCTACGTCAAATTGACGCATGAGAGATAGGCGAGTCCATTACTATACCACCTGTGAATGTAAAAGCAGATTCACTTTTAATACTTTGAATGATATCAGTTTAAGAGCAACATAATGTACCTTACTTTAATAAAAGTTGAATTCGACACTATGATTATCTATGTATTTATTTTATACAGATATAACAAATGATTAAGGCTAGGACAAATAAAATTTTGCCCTAGCCTCACATTAAATTATAAAGAGATAAGAATAAGTGATTTAAAACTTAATTTAAGGTATTATAATTACGGATATGATCGTTAATGCTTTCAAGATAGAAAATTGCATTTTCTTCATTTTCTAGCTCAGTTTCGTGATCAAATTCTAAATTATCAAAACGGTTGAAGAAAGTTTCATATGTTTCAACTGAAATTTCTGTACGGTTGTTTAGTAAATCTTTATGTCCTTGGATATCAAGTGCATCTTGGTAACCTTCAACAACTTTACCACTAAAGAATTCGCCAACAGACCCAGAACCATAACTGAATAAACCAATTGTATCATTTGCAGCTAAATCATGTGTTTCTAATAATGAGATTAAACTCAAGTATAGAGAACCTGTATAGATGTTACCTACATAACGATTATAATAAGTAGCTGCATCATAACCAGAAGTTAGACGCGTTTTAGTTTCTTCATCTACGTCATCTGTTAAAATTGAATCAAGTGCTTTTTTACCCATTTTAGTAAATGGTACATGGAAGCATAAAGAACTGAAATCAGCTAGTGATTTATTGTAACGACGTGCATATTCTTGCCAACTTTCTTGGAATGAACGAATATACGCATCTTTTGATAACGCCCCATCTACAAGTGGATAAGGTTGGCCGCTTGGACGCCAAAAATCATATACGTCTTCAGTGAAAGCAACTGCGTCGTCATTTAGTTCAAGAATACGTGGGTTTTGTGATATCATCATAGCGACTGCGCCTGCACCTTGTGTAGGTTCGCCACCAGAATTCAAACCATAACGTGCAGTATCACTTGCAATGACCAGCACTTTTTCATCTGGGCGTTGCGCTAAATAGTCTTTAGCTAATTGGATAGCTGGTGTTGCAGCATAGCAAGCTTCTTTCATTTCAATACAACGTGCAAAAGGTTGAATACCTAACAAATTATGTATTTGCACTGCTGAAGCTTTTGCTGAATCTATCGCAGATTCAGTTGCAACAATAACCATACTGATTTGTTTTTTATCTTCTTCTGTAACGATGGCTTTTGCAGCATTAGCGCCCATCGACACAATATCCTGACTCATCGGACTTACTGACATCTCAGTTTGGCCAATGCCTAATAAAAACTTGTTTGGATCCACTTGACGTGATTCGGCAAGTTTAGCCATATCTACATAAAATCTTGGAACATAAAAATTAATTTGATCAATACCAACTGTCATAAAGCGTATCGACACCTTTCTATATATAAATAAGCAACTGTATCATACCAAATCAAACGCATAAAATACAATTATTTGAAAAGAGTTATAAAGGAGACTAATTATGAATAAAGTAGCAATTGTAAGTGCAAAACGTACACCAATAGGAAGATTCAGAGGGAAATTAAGCAATTACTCAGCAGTTGAGCTTGGAACAAAGACATTAGAAGCTGCGATGAAGGCAATACATATAGATCCACAGAAAGTGGAACAAGTTATCTATGGTAATGTATTACAAAGCGGCAGTGGTCAAAACCCTGCTCGTCAAATAGCAATTCATTCTGGTGTGCCAAATACAGCTCCAGCTATGACAATCAATGAAGTATGTGGCTCTGGTTTGAAGTCTATTATTTTAGGAAAGCAATTAATCCAATTAGGTGAAGCTAAAGTAGTAGCTGTAGGTGGCGTAGAAAGCATGACAAACGCACCTAAGTTAGTGCTTAATGAAGATGAAGCCCCTGTAGATAGTTTTATGCACGATGGTCTTACTGACGCATTTTTAAACGTACCTATGGGCATTACAGCCGAAAAAATTGCTGAAAAGTACAACGTATCACGTGAAGCACAGGACTATTTTGCTAACGAATCTCAACAAAAAGCACAACAAGCAACAGAAGCAGGTAAATTTAATAATGAAATCGTTCCGTTAGAAGATATAAATGGGGAAATGATGACTACGGATGAAGGTATTCGCGGAAATAGTAGCGTTGAGAAATTAAGCACACTAAAAACAATATTTAAAGAAGATGGCACAGTAACAGGTGGTAATGCGTCTAGTATTAACGATGGTGCATCAACTATCATTTTAATGGATGCTGAATATGCGAAGCAAGAAGGCTATGAAATTTTAGCTATAGTAGGAGAGCATGCCGAAATTGGTTGTGATCCTGAGTATATGGGTTATGCACCATATCATGCAGTGACAAGATTATTAGATAAGACAGATAAAGTCATTGATGACTTTGATGTAGTAGAAATGACAGAAGCTTTCGCATCGCAAAGTATTCCTGTGAGAGATAATTTAAGTATATCTGAAGATAAGTTGAATCTATATGGCGGTGCGATTGCGTTAGGCCATCCTATTGGTGCCAGTGGTACGCGCTTAGTTACAACTTTAGTTAATATTTTAGCTCAAGAAGAGAAACAATCAGGCATAGCAACTGCTTGTATTGGTGGCGGTTTAGGAATTGCAATTCAAATTGAAAAGGAGAATAACTAATGGAACCATTAGGTAAGACATTTCGTCATTTGTCCAGAACAGAAAAGTTAGAGGAATTAGTAATTAAAGGACGGTTATCTGAAGAAAATAAAAATGTGTTACTCAATAACCCTTTAATTTCAGAAGAGATTGCGAATAGTCTTATAGAAAACGTCATTGGACAAGGCACATTACCTGTAGGTTTATTACCTGAAATCAAAGTAGACGATAAATCATATGTTGTGCCAATGATGGTCGAAGAACCTTCAGTAGTTGCAGCAGCAAGTTATGGCGCAAAGCTTGTAAATCAAACTGGAGGCTTTAAAGTTGTTTCTAGTGAGCGTTTAATGATTGGGCAAATTGTATTTGATGGTGTGTTAGATACTGCAGTTTTAGAACACCGTCTTCAACAACTTGAACCACAAATGAAACGTATTGCGGATGAAGTGTATCCTTCAATAATTGAGCGTGGCGGTGGTTTTCGTAAAATTGAAATAGATACATTCCCTGAGGAAGGCTTATTGTCATTAAAAGTCTACGTAGATACTAAAGATGCAATGGGTGCAAATATGTTAAATACCATCTTAGAAGGTATAACAGCTTATTTAAAAAATGAATTAGAACATGTTGATATATTGATGAGCATTTTATCTAATCATGCAACTGCATCTGTCGTTAAAGTACAAGGAGAGATTACAGTTGATGCATTGTCAAAAGGTGGTCGTGATGGTCAAGATGTAGCCAAAAGAATGGAGCGTGCATCTGTATTGGCTCAAGTTGATATTCACCGTGCAGCCACACATAATAAAGGTGTGATGAATGGTATTCACGCTGTCGTGTTGGCGACAGGTAATGATACTCGTGGGGCTGAAGCCACAGCACATGCATATGCAAGTAAAGATGGTCAATATCGTGGCCTAGCTACATGGCATTATAATGAAGAAAAACAAGTGCTTGTAGGTACAATTGAAGTGCCTATGACATTGGCTACTGTAGGTGGTGGTACTAAAGTATTGCCAATCGCAAAAGCGTCTTTAGAATTAATGAAGGTTGATTCTGCGCAAGAATTAGGTCATGTTGTAGCTGCCGTGGGATTAGCACAAAATTTTGCGGCATGTCGAGCATTGGTTTCTGAAGGTATTCAACAAGGTCATATGAGTTTACAATATAAATCTTTAGCAATTGTAGTAGGTGCGCAAGGTGAAGAAATTGCTCAAGTAGCAGAACGCTTAAAAACACAAGATCGTGCAAATACAGCCGTTGCACAACAGTTGTTAGAAGAATTAAGATTCAAAAAACAATAATATAAACTAACCCCTAAATGATTTTCTAATGCATTTAGGGGCTTTTTGCATATAAGTAAATTAGATAGTGAATTTTAAAGTAATTGATTTATTTGAAACTTTGTATACCATATAATTAAAATATGAAGAAATTAAAGAAAGGGGAAATGATTAATGGACAATAATAAAGTGCCTTCATTATTATATACGGGAAACGCTAAAAGTGAGGTGCCTATCCTTGCTCATGAACAAGGGATACAAACCATTACGGCAGAACCATGGTTAGAAATTTCTGATAAGGGATTACAACTCGAAGGACTCTGCTTTGATAGAAATGGAGACTTGATCCTTTGCGAAGTTTTTGGGGGAACTATTTTTCATGTAGCCCTGCCTGATAAAAAAATTACTCGAATATTAAATTCACATAAAGAAAATCCAGCAGCCGTTAAAATACATAAAGACGGACGATTGTTTGTGTGTTATTTAGGAGATTTCGATAGTTCAGGTGGTATTTATGCTGTTGATGCAAATGGCAATAAGATTCAAGAAATTGTATCAGATATTGAAACAGAATATTGTGTGGACGATTTAGTATTTGATAGTAAAGGTGGGTTTTATTTTACGGATTTTAGAGGTTATTCTACAAATCCTAAAGGCGGTGTTTACTATGTTTCACCAGACTTTCAATCTATTACACCTGTTCTACAAAACTTAGCAGTTGCCAATGGTGTAGCACTTAGTACTGATGAAAAAACACTGTGGGTAACAGAAACGAATGCGAACCGATTACATCGTATTGATTTATTAGAAGACGGCGTGACTATCGCACCATTTGGAGCGTCTATATCTTATCATTTCACAGGGCATGAAGGTCCTGATTCGTGTTGTATAGATAGTGATGATAATTTATATGTCGCAATGTATGGTCAAGGAAGAGTTCTGGTATTTAATAAGAGAGGTTATCCAATTGGTCAAGTTTTGATCCCTGGTCGAGACTCCGGCCATATGTTGAGATCAACGCACCCTGCATTTATTCCAGGAACAGATCAATTGATTATTTGTTCAAATGATATTGAAAATGATGGTGGTTCTTGGATTTATACAGTGAAAGGATTCGCTAAAGGACACCATAGCTACCAATTCCAATAAAATAAAAAACGTTGATTTGCAGTTTTCGTTGCAAATCAACGTTTTTTTATCGAAAGAAATACTTAAATACTTTATAAATTATCGAGTGGAATAAAGTTATTAATAGATATAATTATATTTGGCAGCTGCTGATTTACTTAATATTCTTGTGCCATAAGCTAGAGGACGATTGTAATTATATTCGGATACTTTAATACTGCCATTTTTATAAACAGTTTCTACATAAGCAACATGCCCATATGTGCCTATAGTTGATTGCATTATTGCTCGTTTTGCCGGTACTCTACCTACACGATAACCACTATTTTTTGCTTTGTAATACCAATTTTTAGCGTTGCCCCAACTATTTGGCACAGGTTTACCCACGCTCGCTCTTTTATTAAATACATACCATGTACATTGATTTTTACTGTAATAATTAACTGCTGCATTAGCGGTTTGATTTTCATATGTCGTTTGGAAGGTTGTTATCCCAGTTACAAGTATCGTAGTGGCAATAAATATGGTCGTTAAAAATCTTTTAATATTCATACATTACTCCAGACATTTTTAAAATTATATATTTATCATAAGTAGCTAAAGTGAAAAATACAATGAACTCAATCATTATTACAAGCAAATTTAACGTATTTGAAATATATGCCATACAATTGTAATTTAACTCAACAAATACTTAAAGTGAAAGTGTATCGGTTATTTTTGAATTATAGTAAATATTATTTATTGATTATAAAAATTAAAATTAAATAGAAATTTAAATGATAAAGGAAGTATTGAAAGTATTTCTCAACTTGAGTATGATTTAACTAACAAAGGAGGTGGCTATTATTTTTAGTAGAAACGCTAAAGACAATAGTAGTAAGAACAAAGTCAAAAGGCCGTTAGGTTTTGTTTCGGCAATTGTTACGTTAGTGACGATGATTACAGCAATGCTTTTTACAGTTGCAGTCCTTGAAAAGGAACCACATATTCCTTTATTAATTGGAACAGCTGTAGCGATACTAATTACAATGTTACACGGTTACGAATTTAGTGAAGTTGAAGAAATGATGTATAAGGGGATTCGTCATGCTTTACCAGCAATCGTAATTATCATACTTGTAGGATTAGTAATTGGATCATGGATAGGCAGCGGTGTAGTAGCCACGATGATTTACTATGGGTTACAACTGATAGACCCAAGATATTTTTTAGCAGTTGTTATTATCTTATGTGGCATTGTAGCTTTAGCTATAGGTAGTAGTTGGTCTACGATGGCGACTGTGGGGGTTGCATCGATGGGTATTGGCATTAGTATGGGTATTTCACCTGGTATGGTTGCTGGTGCAGTAATTTGTGGATCTTATTTTGGTGACAAGATGAGTCCTCTATCAGACACTACGAACTTAGCTTCTGGATTAACTGGTGTTAACTTGTTTGAACATATAAAGCATATGTTTTATACGACGATTCCAGCATTAGTTATTTCATTAATTGCTTTTTTCTTTATAGGACAACGCTTTGGTGGAAGGGATTTTGACGCAAATAATATTAAAGACATCCTTGCTACGATGCAAGATAATTTTTTAATCACACCATGGTTATTACTTATACCAATCATTGTAATCGCACTTGTTGTAGTAAAAGTTCCTGCAATACCAGCAATTTGCGTAGGTATTATATTAGGATTCTTTGCCCAGATATTTTTGCAAGATGGTACTATTACAGAAGCACTTACAGCACTACAAACGGGTTATACAATTGATTCAGGTAACAAACTTGTAGATGAATTGTTCAATCGAGGTGGATTAGAATCAATGTTCTACACAATATCATTGACACTTGTAGCAATGACTTTTGGGGGCGTCCTCGAATATTCTGGTATGCTCACAGCATTAATCGCAGTTATTTTAAAAGTGGCCAAATCTACAGGATCATTGATTGCATCAGTAATTGTATCATGTATTGGGACGAATCTTACTTGTTCAGAGCAATATATATCAATTATTGTACCCTCACGTATGTACATAAATACATTTAAAGATAAAAAGCTTCATCCGAAAAATTTATCTAGAGCACTAGAAGATGGCGGAACATTAACGTCTGTGTTTGTTCCTTGGAATACGTGTGGTGTGTTTATTGCATCAACTTTAGGTGTTTCAGTGATAGAATATGCACCGTTTGCTATTTTAAATTATACTGTACCAATCATTTCGATTATATTTGGTTATATCGGTTTTAAAATTATTGGTTTAGATGAATCGGAAAGTGAACAAACAGAAGAATCAAAATCAAACGATACAAATTTAGCATAAATATAATAGAGTAATATTTGTAATATATACGAATGAGTGGGGCATCTTAGATGTTCCGCTCTGATTTTTATACTAAAAGTTTGTGAAGGACTATATAAAATATATGATTGAATTATTAGAAATTCTACGTATACTGTACAGTATTAACTATGTTTCAAATAGAGGTGTGAACATATGGATATTAAACATATGAAATATTTTGTCGAAGTTGTAGATCAAAAAGGAATGACTAACGCTTCAAAATCATTATATATAGCTCAGCCTACGATTAGTAAAGCGATAAAAGACTTAGAAAAAGAACTTAATATGACTTTTTTTGATCGTAGTAAGCGGCAACTCGTTTTAACAGATGCAGGAAAAGTATTTTACAAGAAATGTAAGGAAATATTGACGTTATATAAAGATCTACCAAAAGAAATTAATAGCTTATTAGGATTAGAAACAGGCCATATAAGTATTGGGTTATCAGCAGTAATGAACATGAATAAATTTATACATATACTAGGAGAGTTTCACCAGCAATACCCAAATGTGACCTACAATCTTGTTGAGAAAGGTGGCAAAATGATTGAGACACAATTGATCAATGATGAAATTGATATTGGCATCACAACGATACCCGTAGACCAAGATATTTTTCACTCTATACCACTTTACCAAGAAGACTTAAAATTAGTAGTGAATAAAGAGCATAGGTTAGCGAATCGTGAACAGATTAATATGGCTATGTTAAAAGATGAGGACTTTATCTTATTTAATGAAGACTTTTATTTAAATGATAAAATTATTGAAGCAGCAAAAAATGCTGGTTATGTGCCTAAAACAATATCTAAAATTTCACAGTGGAATTTTATTGAGAATTTATTAAGTGCCCACTTAGGCGTAAGCATATTACCGGAAAATATTGTGAATTTATTAGATGGCAACTTTAAAAATATTACAATTGATGACCCAGGTATGCGTTGGGAGTTAGGTGTTATTTGGAAACGGGATAAATATCTTAGTCATGCAACGAGAAAATGGATTGAGTTTATGAAAGAACGTTTATAAAGTATGACTTGTAACGGACTGCACTAGTAACAAAATCTTCATTATAAAATATATTAAGCACCCCATCATTTTAAAAAAAGTGGACGACGAAAACATTTAAGTACAGCGTGTTTTCGTTGTTCCACTCTTTTTTATTTAAAAAGATTTAACCAAGGAAGCAAATTTAAGGTCTACTAACCATGTTGCCAGTAACTGTTAGAAATTAATTCATATGACATAATCATAAATAAATATAATTGGATAAATCGCTTCCATTCATAAAAGTAATAAGTAATATTAAAAATCAATATTTTTATTATATAATTAGAGGCCTTATACTAAGAGATGTAATCAATAAAGTATTAAGACAATAATGCAATAAAGGATGATGAATATTGCAAATATCAAAGAAGGTATCAAAAGTTTTACTGCAAGTGTTATTAATTATGGGAATCACATATATAGGCAATGTAATTCAGACTGTTTTGCATATACCAATTGCAGGTAGCATTGTAGGATTACTTGTATTTTTCCTCTTATTACAATTTAAAATAATTCCGTCAAAATGGGTGAATGAAGGCTCTAACTTTTTCCTGACAACGATGGTATTTTTCTTCGTCCCATCAGTAGTTGGTGTTATGGACGTTGTATCTGACATTAATTTAAATTTCATCCTATTCTTTTCAATGATTATTTTAGGAACGTGTTGTGTCGCGTTAATTTCCGGTTTTATAGCTGAGAAAATGGTTAAAACTGCGCGATACGGGAATGGACAAAATTAGATGATATTTTTAAAAGGCTTTTTAATGATTGTTTTAACACTAGCTATGTTTATAGGTGCCAAGAAATTACAGGTAAAATATAAGACACCATTTTTAAATCCGGCTTTAATATCATCGATAGGAATTATTATTGTACTTCTATTATTTAAAGAAGATTATCAAGATTATATGACTGGTGGAAAATGGATTCATTATTTATTGAATTGCACTGTTGTTTGTTTAGCATTTCCACTTTATCAAAACCGCCATAAAATACTACAAAATGCAAGTATTATTTTTAGTAGTGTACTGACAGCAGTGATGTTAAATTTCATATTTGTATATAGTGTGTTAAAAATTTTAGGATACTCAAAAGAAGTGATTGTGACAATGTTACCAAGGTCAATGACTGCTGCGGTAGGCATAGAAGTGTCAAATCAACTTGGAGGCGTCGATACTATTACAGTTATGTTTATAGTAACTACTGGGTTGATTGGTAGTATTTTAGGTTCTTATTTATTGAGATTAGGTAGGTTTCAAACCTCGATTGCGAAAGGGTTGACTTATGGGAATGCTTCACATGCTTTTGGCACGGCCCAAGCATTAGAAATAGACTTAGAATCTGGCGCATTTAGCTCTATTGGAATGATACTAACAGCGGTTCTCAGTTCAATCATCTTACCTATTTTAATCCTTTTCTTATACTAAATATATACTGTTTAGTAATGATAGATTGCGAAGTTAATTAAAAATTATGGGAAATCAATTTGAATTTTGAAAGGAGCTATTTTGATAATGGCAAAAATTAAAGCAAATGAAGCATTAGTAAAAGCATTACAAGCATGGGATATTGATCACTTATATGGTATTCCTGGTGATTCTATTGATGCAGTGGTCGATAGTTTAAGAACGGAAAGAAATAATATTGAATTTGTTCATGTTCGTCACGAAGAAGTTGCAAGTTTAGCTGCTGCGGGTTATACAAAATTAACTGGTAAAATCGGTGTCGCATTAAGTATCGGCGGTCCTGGAGTTATCCATTTATTAAATGGTATGTACGATGCAAAAATGGATAATGTGCCACAATTAATTTTAGCAGGTCAAACAGACAGTACTGCTTTAGGAACAAAAGCTTTCCAAGAAACAGACGTTAATAAAATGGTTGATGATGTAGCAGTATATAAACATCAAGTAACTGAAAATGACAAAGATATTTTTGGAATTGTAAACGAAGCAATACGTACAGCTTACGAGAAAAAAGGTGTATCTGTATTAATTTTGCCAAACAACTTATTGACGCGCAAAGTTAAAGACACTACTAATCAAAAAGTAGATACTGCGCCACCAGCTCGTGTAGCACCCAAACCAAATACTATAAAGAAAGCGGCTAAACTTATTAACAAAAGTAAAAAACCAGTAGTATTACTAGGTACTGGTGCACAACATGCAAAAGATGAAGTCCGTGAATTTATAGAAGCATTTAAGATACCAACGATTGTAACGTTACCAGCAAAAACAGTTCTTCCAGATGCACATCCTTACAACATAGGGAATCTGGGTAAAATTGGTACTAAAACGGCTTATCAAACGATGCAAGATGCAGATTTATTAATTATGGTAGGTACTAATTATCCTTATGTAGATTATTTACCAAAGAAAAATATTAAAGCAATACAAATTGATACAAATCCAAAAAACATTGGACATCGTTTTGATGTTAATGTGGGTATTCTTGGCGATAGCAAACTAGCATTACTACAATTAACTGATATGGCCAAGCATGTTACAGATCGTGATTTCTTAAATAAAACATTAGAAAGAAAAGCAACATGGGATTCTTGGATGGCTGAAGATATGGCTAATGACAGTAAACCTATTAGACCTGAACGCTTAATGGATGCTATAAATAAAGTTAGAACAGACGATGCCATTTTCTCTATAGACGTAGGTACAGCAACAGTATGGTCTACACGCTATTTAAACTTAACAGTTAATAATAAATTTATTATTTCCAGCTGGTTAGGTACAATGGGCTGTGCGTTACCTACTGCAATAGCTGCAAAACGTGAATATCCAAACCGCCAAGTAGTTGGTATTATTGGTGATGGCGCGTTTGATATGGTCATGCAAGACTTTGCTACTGCAGTGCAGTATGACTTACCAATGACATTGTTTGTATTAAATAATGAACAACTTTCATTTATTAAATATGAACAACAAGCTGCTGGTGAATTAGAATATGCCATTAACTTCACTGATATTGACTTAGAAAAATTTGCTGAAAGTTGTGGCGGCGTAGGTTATACACTTAGAGATCCAAATAGAATTGATGAAGTCGTTGAAGCGGCTATGGCTGAAAATAGACCAACGATAGTTAATGTTTATGTAGATGAAAATGCAGCACCATTACCAGGTAAAATTGTGAATGAAGAGGCAATTAATTATGGTAAATGGGCATTTAGATCTATTACTGAAGATAAAAAATTAGACTTTGATGAATTACCACCTATTTCAACAGCAGTAAAACGCTTCTTCTAAAATAACGATGAGGTGTTAGTCGCTATAGATAGAGCTTTAAAATATTTCTTAATAATAAAAGTTGATGAGATATTTTATTGAAAGATAGTCGGCAAAGATAAACAAAATAAGTGATTTTATAGAGCGAGAACACGAAATCAAAGTAACTTTTGGTTTGTGTCTCGCTCTTTTTTATGTATTAAGATATTGATAAAAACCCAGACTATGGAATAATAGAGTTAACTAAATTTTCAGACAAAAGAAGAAAAGCATGTATTATGCATTAATAACATTTAGGATTTATAGTGCCTTGGTTATTTTATAGCATAGTGTAGTTAAAATGGAGAGGACGTAAAAATGATTAAAAAAATATTTAAAAATAATCACTTAAAAACACCGCATACGTATGCACTATTACTCTTTATTATCATCTTTTCTAGTGTATTGACATATTTAATTCCTGCTGGTGAGTATGCAAGAGAGAAGAAAGATGGACAGACTTTAGTTATATCAGGTTCATATGAACAAGTTCAGCAACAAGGTGTATCATTCTTTGATATTTTTAGAGCTATACCAGAAGGACTAATTAGTGGGGGAGAAATTGTATTTTATATTTTTCTAGTCGGTGGTGCATTTGGAATTGTACGTAAGACTGGTGCATTTGAAAATGGGGTAAATAAAGTAATGCAAACACTAGGTTCATATAAAGTGTTGATGATTCCTTTAACGATGACTATCTTTTCAATATTAGGTTTCTCAATAGGATTAGCAGAAGAAACGATTATCTTTGTTCCTATTGGAATTATTATCGCACGTACATTGGGGTATGACGCACTGACTGGTGCAGCAATGGTTATCTTGGGAGCGGCAAGTGGTTTTATCGGTGGGATGTTAAATCCTTTTACTGTAGGCGTGGCACAAACAGTGGCAGAACTACCTATGTTTTCAGGATGGGGGCTACGGACCATCATTTATGTGTTTATTTTAACTGCTGCAATTACTTCCGTTATGTTATATGCACGTACTGTAAAACGCGACATGTCTATATCTTTAGTATATGAATTGGAACAAGTTGAAGGTTTCGATGACAGTGTGATGGAAGCAGCACGTTTTACAAAAAGACAAGCAGTTGGTTTAGGGTTAATAGTCATGGTAATTATATTAAATGTATATGGTATTTTTACGTATGGGTGGTCATTTAATGAAATGAGCGCTAACTTTATATTTGCTGGTTTGCTCGCTGGTTTCATTGGTGGACTTGGATTAAATGGTACATTTGATGCGATGATTGACGGAATGAAAGATATTCTGTTTGGCGCTATGATAGTTGGATTTGCAAAAGGTATTATTGTTATTTTAGAAAATGGTCAAGTTATTGATAGTATTGTGCATGGGATGACAACGTTACTTGCAGATGTACCATCTTCTTTAGTTATTATTGCTATGTTTATATTGCAGTTTATGCTCAATTTCTTTATACCTTCAGGATCTGGCCAAGCTTTGACCACAATGCCTTTAATGGTACCTATTTCTGATTTGTTAGATATTAATAGACAAATTACAGTGTTAGCATTCCAATACGGCGATGCCATTAGTAATGTATTATTTCCAACGTCAGCTATTTTAATGGGAGCCTTAGCAGTAGGCAAAATAACCTATACACAATGGCTAAAATTTGCTTGGAAAGTCATTTTAGCTTGGGTTATCATATGTTGTATCGGTATGTCCGTTGCGCTTTTAGTTGGATATTGACGTGAATCATTTGGCGCAATGATATAAGCTTATACAAATTAAAATTCAAAATTTATATTGTATATTTTATGAAAGCGTTATATAATGAAAAAAACATATCGTTACTTTGCGTGTTACTGGTTAAGCAGGCATGAGCAAACAGAAAGACTATAGGGAATAGTCTGTTTGCTCATGCCTTTTTTTGCGCATTAATAGCGATCAAATTATATTTTTGGAAGGGATGTTTTTATATGTTTAAAAAGCTATTCGGACAACTTCAGCGTATAGGTAAAGCTTTAATGTTACCAGTCGCTATTTTACCAGCTGCCGGGCTATTGCTAGCAATAGGTACAGCTATACAAGGTGAGGAACTACAACACTATTTACCATTTATTCAAAATGCTGGCGTACAAAGCGTTGCTGAAATGATGGCCGGCGCCGGTAGTAGTATATTTGATAATTTACCAATGATATTTGCTTTGGGTGTTGCGATAGGTTTAGCAGGCGGAGATGGTGTTGCAGCAATTGCAGCATTTGTCGGTTATGTTATTATGAACAAAACGATGGGTGCGTTTTTACATGTGACGCCAGACAACGTTAACGATGCAGCAAGTGGTTACGCAAGTGTCTTAGGAATTCCTACATTACAAACGGGTGTATTTGGCGGTATTATTATTGGGGCGTTAGCAGCTTGGTGTTATAACAAGTTCTATAATATTTCATTACCATCTTACTTAGGTTTCTTTGCTGGTAAACGTTTTGTACCTATTATGATGGCAACCACTTCATTTGTATTAGCGTTCCCAATGGCATTAATATGGCCAAGTATTCAAACTGGCTTAAACGCATTTAGTGAAGGTTTATTAGATTCAAATACAGGGGTCGCAGTTTTCTTATTCGGATTTATTAAACGTTTGTTAATTCCATTTGGTTTACATCATATTTTCCATGCACCGTTTTGGTTTGAATTTGGTGCTTGGAAAAATGCTGCTGGCGAAATAATTCACGGTGACCAACGTATCTTTATTGAACAAATTAAAGAAGGTAGTAATTTAACTGCTGGTAAATTTATGCAAGGGGAATTCCCTGTTATGATGTTTGGTCTCCCAGCAGCAGCTTTAGCGATTTATCACACAGCAAAACCTGAAAATAAAAAAGTGGTAGCTGGGTTAATGGGGTCAGCAGCTTTAACTTCTTTCTTAACAGGTATTACAGAACCATTAGAATTTTCATTCTTATTTGTAGCGCCATTACTATTTTTAATTCATGCAATACTTGATGGTCTCTCTTTCTTAACTTTATATTTACTAGATATACATTTAGGCTATACTTTCTCAGGTGGATTTATCGATTATGTCTTGTTAGGCGTCTTACCTAATAAAACGCAATGGTGGCTAGTCATTCCTGTGGGGCTTGTCTACGCAGTGATTTACTACTTTGTATTCCGATTCTTTATCCTTAAATTTAAATACAAAACACCAGGTCGCGAAGATAAACAAGCGCAAGCTTCGAATTCATCTGCAAGCGAATTACCGTTTAATGTTTTAAACGCAATGGGTGGAGAAGAAAATATTAAACACCTTGATGCATGTATTACGAGATTACGTGTTGAAGTAGCAGATAAAAGTAAAGTGGATACTGCTGAATTGAAAGCATTAGGTGCTTCAGGTGTACTTGAAGTAGGTAATAATATGCAAGCAATTTTTGGGCCTAAATCTGATCAAATCAAACATGATATGTCCTTAATTATGAAAGGTGAAATCACAAAACCTAGTGAGACAACAATCACTGAAGAAGATGAGGAAAATACTGTTCAATTAAGTGAAGTCTCAGATACAGAAGTTTATGCTCCGGGGAAAGGACAACTTATTCCTTTATCAGAAGTGCCTGATCAAGTATTTGCTCAAAAAATGATGGGCGATGGTGTAGGCTTTATTCCAGAAGATGGAGAAATTGTTGCACCATTTGATGGAACTGTTAAAACAATCTTCCCGACAAAACATGCTATTGGCTTAGAATCTGAACAAGGATTAGAACTATTGATTCATATAGGCATCGATACAGTTAAGTTAAATGGTGAGGGCTTTGAAAGCCTTGTGAATACTGGAGATACGATTAAGCAAGGACAACCGATTATGAAAGTTGATTTAAACTTTATTAAGTCTAACGCACCAAGTATCGTTACTCCTTTAATCGTAACCAATTTAGAAGATCGTATTATTGAAACGGCTGATGCGAAAAATGTAACTGTTGAAGAAGCAATTATGAAAATCACACAAAAATAATAACTGACATAAATAAAACAAAGAAAGCTCGAGGCATACTATGATATGTCGCGAGCTTTTTGTTTATTATCATGATAATGGTTTACAAAATTAAAAGTTCGTAATCAACGTTTAAACACAGGTTTTCCACTTATCATTGATTACGCGTTATCATCAGTTATTTATATAAAGAATTGTAAGAAAAATATATTGTTCTTAGAAAAATAATTGCTTTGTTCTGTAGTTTATAGTGCCTATTTTGAAATAAAAGTGTTGAAATATTCTGAAATTGTAAATATCATTAGAGTTAACAAAAGAGAAAGTAGTGGGTGATGAAATGGAATTTAAACCAGCAATGAACGTAATGCCAAAGGTATCATTGGTACCACCTGAATTAAACATGGCCGAACCACTATATCAAACTATTAAAGATAATTTTATACACTTAGCACCATTTTTAGATTTTATAACAGAAGATGTGACAGTGGAAGATGAACGCGCATACTTAAAAATGATGATTCAGCAACATGCGGACAATAAAGCGAGATTATTCTTAATTTATTATGAAACAACACTTATAGGTACTGTTGATTTACATAAAATAGATAATAGTAATCATAAAGCAGAAGTAGGTTATTGGATAGCTGAAGGATATACGGGTAAAAACATAGTAACAAATTGTGTTAATCATTTATGTCATTTTGCGTTTGAAACGTTATCTCTTAACAAACTTATAATTAAAGCGGATGTTAGAAATATAGCCAGCAACAAAGTGGCTGAAAAAGCAGGATTTACTTTTCTAGCTACAGATGTAGAAGACATTTTTGACGGTGAAAATTATAGAGATATGAATCGGTATGTCCTATTAAAAAAACAATTTGAACAGCAACAATAATAATTTGTTATTAAAGGGAGGAGTATATGTCACTCACTAGAGGTATTAATCATATAGGTTTAACAGTTCCTGACATTGAAGGTGCTACCCAATTTTTCAAAGAAGCTTTAGACGGAAAAATTGCGTATGATAGTCAGACTAAAGCAGAAGAGCCGCGAGGGGGTTCATATGTTGAACATGTTTTAAATATTGAACAAGGGGCAGTAATTATTAAAAAAAGAATGATGGTATTTAATAATGGCCCTAATATAGAGATGTTTGAATTTAAACATGCTACACAAAATAATCCAGTGTCCTTACAGGATATAGGATTTACACATATTTCCTTTTACGTAGATGACTTTGACAAAACACTTGCTCAAGTTAAACAAGCAGGCGGTTTACCTATCTCTGAGCCCCATGCTAATACGAGGTATGAGGATACGGCAGGCAATCAAACAGTTTATATTAAAACGCCATGGGGCAGTCTGATTGAGTTACAAACAGTACCAAATGGCTTTTATTATCCAGAAAATAGTGAAGCAACCGTTTTTACACCTGACCCATAAACGCATATGAGCATAAGGAGGAAAGAAAAATGTTACAAAACAAATTAAACATAGCTAATTTAAACACACCAATTCATAAATTAGAACAGTTAAGTGCTGCTTTAAATAAAAATATTTATATTAAAAGAGATGACTATACTGGAACTGAAATTTCTGGTAATAAGGTGCGTAAATTAGAATACACATTGCAATATGTTTTGGATAATGGCTACGATACAGTGATTACAACAGGTGCCATAACATCTAACCATGCAAGAGCAACTGCTGCATTATGTGCGCAGCTCAATATAACATGTTATTTAGTACTTCGAGGTAACATGGCAGAGTTTGAAGGTAATTTATTTTTAGAGGCGATGTTGGGCGCCCATATCCACATTATTGAGCCATCAGTTTCAAGAGAAGAAACAATGGAACAATTACGAGCTGAGCTAGAAAAACAAGGGAAACATCCATTTACCATACCGGTAGGTGCTTCCGATTGGATAGGCACGCACGGTTATATCCACGCCTTTGATGAGGTTGTTGAACAAGAATCAGATATGAACGTCCAATTTGATTCCATAAATTTAGCAGTTGGTTCAGGTGGCACTTATGCAGGTCTTTGGTATGGTAATATAAGTCACGATTTAAATAAAAATATCATAGGTTTCGCAGTCGATCAAAGTACCGATGCATTTAAAACAAAAATCATCGAAATATTAAATCATTTAGATGATAATATAGCATCATACGAAACACTATTTATTAATGATGATTATATTGGTCTAGGTTATGGACAAGCCACAGATGAAGAATTGCAATTTTATATTGATATTGCCCAACAAGAAGGTATTATTTTAGATCCGACGTACACTGGAAAAGCTTTTAGAGGCTTAGTAGAAGAAATTAAAGCTGGTAATTACGACGATCAAAATAATATTTTGTTTATTCACACAGGCGGGTTACAAGGTTACACACAAGAGACAAGAGCACGTATTCAACAGTTACTTCCAGAAATCACAGACGATAAAAAGCAGTAATATAAGCATCACTATTTTATTAATATATTAAGCTAGTGTATAATATTTGCATTTCATTTTGGTGCATTTTATTACTACTATACTTATAATATGAGATGTGGCACACAGTGTGAATATCTAAGGAGTGTAATGAAGCATGACCGTTAGAAAATTGGTATCAGAAAAAGCAATAGAAGTAAATGGTTACGATATAGATGCGATGGGTATCGTAAGTAACATAGTATATATCAGGTGGTTCGAAGACTTACGTACGGATTTTATAAATCAATACATGCCTTATTCTGAAATGATGAACCAACATATTTCGCCAATATTAATGAAAACAACGGCAGAATATAAAACCCCTATAACTATACATGATAAACCTAAATGTCGTTGCTACATTGTAAAAGCAAGCAAATTGCGTTGGGAATTCGAGTTCGAGATTGTGTCTGAAGGAAAAGTACATTGCTTAGGCTACCAAAACGGTACATTTTTTGATTTACAAAAACAAAAAGTGACAAAGTTACCTGAAGTCTTTCAAAATGTAGTTCAAGATTAATATTATTTTATCAATATATGTGAACGGGGTTACGTATGATACAGGTAAGCAAAAATTTAACATATGACATTTAAACACAGCATAATAATATTCAATATATAAAAATGAAGGTGGTGTTCAACCATGCAACAAATATTGGCAACGATAGATTCATTTCATGATTTTATAGCTCGTCATCCATTGGCTGTCATACACGTTATGAGAGATAATTGTAGTGTTTGTCATGCAGTATTACCTCAAATAGCAGACGTAGTGAAGGATTTTCCTAATGTTCCTTTGGGTATTGTTAATCAAAGTGAGTTAGAAGAGATAGCGGGTGAATTATCTATCTTTACTGTACCAGTAGATTTGATATATTTAGATGGGAAAGAAATGCATCGGCAAGGTCGTTTCATTGATATGCAACAATTTGAACACCAATTGAACTTAATGTATCAAAGTTTAGATAGTTAAAATTAGATAAGCGTTTTTCTATATTCAGTCATATCTAATTGGATAAATACATTCTTTTTAATACAGATTTCTAGCGGTTTTAATATAGAATTAAAATCTATGAAGTAAAAATAATGAAGGAGGCTAGACATACTAATTGTCTTAGCCTCCTTCATTGTATTCACAGCTCCCTTTCTTTATATAGTTAAAAAAATAAATTGTCCATTATAAAAGAGTGGAAAATTTGATAAAAACTGTCATAATTATATTAAATAATGTATGATAAGAAAAATTCATAGTGCTAAGGGGGATGTTTATGCGAATTGAAAGAATTTGTCCAAATGAAGCGGAAGCGCTGTATGATTGTATGAGAACAATTGATCAAGAGTCCCAATATATGCTTTATTTGCCAGATGAAAGAAGTTTCGATAAAGAACGTTTTATTGATGACATACAGCGCAATTTTTATATAGGGGTAAAGTCGGAAAATAATCAAATTTTAGGTTATTTATCAGTACATATTAGTACATTAGCTAAAGTGAGGCATATTGGCTATATAATTACTGGATTAGTTAATGATTTACAACAACAAGGTTTAGCGACGCAAATGTTTGATGAAACTTTTAAATGGGCTAAGCGAAAAGGTCTTAGAAGATTGGAATTAACAGTTATTACTACCAATAAACCTGCTGTAAATTTTTATGAAAAGATAGGTTTTAAAATCGAAGGAATTAAACATAGTTCTGTTTATATGGATGGTCATTATTTTGACGAATTGTATATGTCTATGATGTTGGATGAAGTCTATGAAGCTGAGACTGAAAATATATTGTAAGTCTGATTATTAATTTTTAAAAAATATCATAGTTAGCTAATGATATAGTTCCTTTTGTTAAAATTATTAATGGGTTTGTTATAAAATATATGTAAGAGTAATAGGCAAGGAGGAAAAATTGTGATTAAAAAAATAGCTGCACTATCAAGTGTGACAATTGCCGCTTCATATCTATACGTAAAAGTAAGAGAAAAACGAAGTTATAAAAGTTTTTTACATGAATTAATGTTAAGAATCACTAATGCGAAAAGTCCATTTGAAAATGTTGAAAATGCACAAAAAAGTTTAGATGCTGTAAAAGAACAAACAAATGGGCTATATGATGGCACAGACTACCATTTTAAACATAAGATACAAGCGACAACAGTCCAGCAGTCTACAGTTTATACGGTAAATGATCAAATCGATAGACAACAACAAGTCGTATTATATATCCATGGTGGTGCTTGGTTCCAAGATCCATTGAAATATCATTTTGATTATATCGATACGCTTGCAAGTGAATTGAGCGCTAAAATTGTTTTACCTATTTACCCAAAAGTGCCACATGCCACTTATAAAGAGACATTTACATTATTGAAAGAAATATATGAAAACATTGTGAGAGAGGTAGAAGACCCTCATCAAATTATAGTAATGGGAGATTCAGCTGGTGGACAAATTGCTTTATCATTTGCGCAATATATTAAAATGCAAGAACTACCTCAACCAAGTAATATTATTATGATATCACCTGTACTTGATGGAACATTATCTAACCCTGAATCTGTAGTTTATGAGAAAATCGATCCAATGTTAGCTAGAGAAGGGAGTAAGTTTTTCTTAGAATTATGGTCTGGAGACTTACCATTAACAGATTGGCGTATTTCTCCTATGTTTGGAGATTTAGAAGGACTTGGACATATTACATTAGTCATTGGCACTAAGGAAACGTTATACCCAGATGCACTTAAACTCTCGAATATGTTGAATAAACAAAATATAGCACATGATTTTATACCTGGGTATAATTTGTTCCATATTTATCCAGTGTTTCCAATTCCTGAAAGAGCACAAGTAATAACAAAATTAAAGCAGATTATTAAGAAATATTAGCACTATAATTAATAGACGTATTTTAATTTAATAATAGCGTGATAAAGCTTGAAAGCTCTAAAATGTGTATAAAATATAATAAAGAAGTGAGCTAACAGTCTAATACTTCATTTAGACAAGTTAACTCACTTCTTTTTAATTGATTATTAGAATAAATCATATAGTTAATAATATATTAATTTTAGTTGGCATGATCTTTTTTTAAAGAAAGCATTAAGATTAATAAAATAATTAATACAATGCCTACCAATTGGAAAGGGAGGAACGTTACTTTTAACCAAAATGCGCTAGCTACGATAGCCATTACTGGTTCTATCGTACCGAACAAAGTGGTTTCCTTTGCTGATAAATACTGCAAACTTTTTATAAAGAAAAAGAAAGCAATTGCAGTACCTCCTATAATACCAAAAGACAAGTAACTAAGTGTACTGAAAGTTATTTGTGAAATATCAAATTGCCATAATGGTGCTTTGAAATTCATTAATATTCCTGAAATCAACATCGCCCATCCTACCACTAATATTGAGGAAAAATTAACTAATAACTTAGTTGCGTATATTGTGTAAAAGGCAAGTGCGAGTCCAGAAATGACGCCCCAAGTGATGCTTGAAGTTGGTACTACAAGACGATCTAAGGAACCATTTGTTAAGAGCAGAAATGTGCCCGTAAGTGTTAGTGTAATAGCTAATACATCAAAAAACTTAAAAGTTGCTTTGCGACGCGCGACATACCAGAAAATAATATAAACAGGCGCAATATATTGTAATAAAGTAGCTATTGCTGCGTTGCCTTCATCGATTGACGCCATATAAGAGTATTGCACAAGTAACATGCCAAAAATCGAAAATATCAATAGCTGTAGCGTACTTGTAAATTTAGTGAAGATAATAAAAATAGAGCGATGGGGGTTTAAAATTTTAAAAATAATCATAAGTATTATACCACTAAGTATTAGTCTAGAAGTAACATACCAGTTAATATCAATATGCCTATATCTAAATAGATAATCGGATACCGTTCCTCCCAGTCCCCAAAAAGAAGCTCCTACAATTGCTAAAATAATGCCTATCATACGTTTTTGTATTTTCATTTTATCACCTAATAATTATTAATATATTAAACTATAAACGAAATCGATTTGCTATAATACATTAAAATGAATTAAAAGTATTAATATATTGAGGTGATGTTATATGGATAATGAAATAATTATAGGAAATAATAGAGAAGAATATATACAATACCCAGATTATCAATGGAAGCATGTCATTCTCCACACAACTTTAAGTCAAACATTATTAGGTCATATACCTTTACATTGGCATCATGCTCTACAATTTGTCTATGTTATTAATGGAAAAATAAAAGTGAACATTGGGGATAATATTATAGTATTGAAGGAGAGAGATGGTATATTTATAAACGCTGATACTGTCCATGATATACACGATATGGCTCAAAGTAGTAACTTTTATTGTTGGAATATTGAGCAACCTGATGTTACTAATTTTATTGAATATAAGTATGTAAATTATATTATTGAGTTAACCAAGCAAGTTCCGTATATTTATTTGTCATATAGTCATAAGCAACAACGAGAACTTTTAAAAATAATAGAATATACAGGTACAATTTATGAAAAGCATGAAAACTTATATCAACTTGAAGTTACGATACAATTTTATAACGCGATTAAATGGTTATTACACCACATGTCGGCATATATAGATGATTTAACGTACAATTTTGATAACCGTGTTAAACAAATCATTGAATATATACATGAGCATTACTCAAACAAAATAACGTTACAACAACTCAGCGATGTGGTCCATATGAGTGAAGCGGAAACGATAAAGTTATTTAAAAGGGCAACTAAACAAACGCCATTTGAATATATACAAAAAACGAGACTTGAGGCTAGCATCTATAAGTTAAACGATAAAGCAAAATACACTATCACTGACATTGCCATGCGCTGTGGTTTTTCTACCACGAGTTATTTTATAAAATTATTTAAGAATACCTATGGCATGACTCCAAAACAATATCAAAAGTTTCAATTACAATCATAGGACAAAGCAACATAAATAAGGGCGAGATAGAAATCAATAGTTGAATTCTATCTCACCCTTATTATCCGTATTAATGTTAATTTTCTAGTATATAAATAGTCATATCGTGACCAGTAGCACAAATAATTTTTATTTTAGATTTTTTAAGTAGGTAGGGAAAAATTCTGTGTATAAATCAATGAACGTGAGGTAGCTATTTTTCTCAACATATTCATCTACTTGATGTGCCTGACTTACTAAACCTGGACCATACATGATAAATGAAAAATCTTCATCTTTATCAACTAATAAGTCAGAAGCATCTGTAACTCCTGGTGATGCTTCTGAAGGTAAGTCTGTATTTAAATATTTCAAACCTAAATCGTGAGCTAGTGTTATCAAGCTATTTTTACCTGTTGTGTAAACAGGAGGTCTAGACATATACGTATCAATTTCTATGTCTGTATTATCGGTTTCAACTTGTTTTAAAATTTCATTAAAATAAGTTATGAATTGGTCATTGTCATGTTCTGGAATAGTGCGGATATTGAACTCAGATTCAGCATGTTCAGGTATAGAGTTTACTTGATTGCCGCCATGAAAAATTGTAGCGTTCATAATTGGGTTACCTAGTAAATTATTATTTTTATCAAATTTAGAAAATCCTTCGTCAGCTTTATATACAAATTTAACTAAAGGTGAGATTGCATTAAATCCTAGTTGTGGCATAGAGCTGTGAGCAGCTTTCCCTCTTGAAATGACACGGATGTCCATAGAACCCTTATGCGCATAGATAATCCTATCTTGTGAGGGCTCTGCAATAACAAGTGCCTCTACATCTTTCATATATCCTTCTTGTTGGAATGTTTTAGCCCCTTCACCCACAATTTCTTCCCCTGCAGTTGCTAATAGTCTAATCCGTCCATATTCTAATAAGTTTTGATCATGGATATCAATCATGCTTAATACTAAAGCAGCTAATCCAGATTTCATATCGGCCGATCCGCGTCCATATAGTTTGCCATCTACTTCAGTCAATTTAAATGGATCATATGTCCATTTATTAATATCTCCCTCAGATACTACATCCATATGACCTGAAATACCTAAAACGGGACCCTCTGTTCCAATTTCAGCAACTAAATTGGCTCTTGTATCACTGATTTTAATTATTTTTGAGTCAATACCATGTTGTGATAGTAAATCATTTAAATATTCGCAAACTTGGATTTCATGATCATTTACGGATTTAATTGTTACTAAATCCTCCAATATTTGAATCTTTTCACTTTCTGTAAATTTACTCATAAATAAAAACCCCTTTTCAATAAATATAAAATTCAGACAATTTAAGTATAGCTAATAAAATTGAAGAATTGTAATTAAAAGGGCTAGATAAAATGTAAAGAAAATTTGAAGGATAAGCATTTGTTGCATAATTAATAGGGAAATAGAGCCATTAATTATAAAAAATCATACATGGCTCTTTATAAACTTTGTTCTAAAGACCATGTATGATGCTGATTATCTTTCAATGAAGATACATTATTTAATTTATAATTATTACTAGATTGTGAACCTTGAGGTATGTCACTAGATTCAGTAGTTTTTAATTCAGAAGATTGGGAACTGTTGTTGATATAGTCTACATTTTCAATGTTCTTAGTATTATCAGAATCTAATACGGCGCCTCTCATATCATTACCTTGAAAACTCCCTACTAAAAGCATAACCAGATAAGCACAGCAAATAATTGCTACAACAGCAAGATATATTGAAACCACCAATTTAACTGACTTACTCATAAACTACCTCCTAAAATTTGTATCCGTTGTCCCTTACACATATAAGATAACATTTAAATTTTAATGCCATGTAAAATTGAGGTAAATAATATATTTATTTATTTTAGGAAAAAGTTCTTAGGTAATTAAAAAATATTAAAATTCTTCTTATAAAAATAAAACATATATAAAGTCTAACCAATTACTTTCACATAAGGGTTTTTGAATATATTTAATTTTTTTACAGATGAATTGTAAACATAGATTTACAAATTATTAATAGATAATTCAAACTGTTTAAACTAAATCAATAACTACATGATAGCATGTCATTATCAAAAGATAGAGGTAGATAAGACATGTCATCTAAATAATATTGATATTCTACGCTATTTTGAATACATAAAATTAAATAGGTTGTTGAAAAGAGGGATAAAATTTGCTACTAATCATAATTTGTATCGGGGTTATTCTTTGGTTAGGTATTGTTGAAAAGAAAAGGCATTCTAACAGATTAGAGAAGATTCCTGTACGTATCAATATAAATGGTATTAGAGGTAAATCTACTATAACTAGATTGATTTACAGTACTTTACGTGAGGACAACTATCGGGTTATTGGCAAAACCACAGGTACTGACGCGCGTATGATGTATTGGTTTACATCTAGAGAGTATCCAGTTTATAGAAAACCACAAGGAGCAAATATAGGAGAGCAACGCGATATTATTAGGAAAGTTGTGAAACAAAAAGCCAACGCTTTAGTTAATGAATGTATGGCTGTGAATCCCGATTATCAAATTACTTTCCAAAAAGAACTAGTTAAAGCCAATATAGGTGTTATCGTGAACGTAATGGAAGATCATATGGATGTTCTTGGGCCAACGTTAGACGAAGTGGCGGAAGCTTTTACAGCAACTATTCCTTATAGAGGGCACCTCGTTGTTATGAAAGATGACTATACAGATTTTTTTGCTAAAGTTGCAAAAAAGCGTAAGACGAAACTTATCGTTGTAGATAAAGAAGAAGTGCCAGAATCGTACTTAAGAAAATTTGGTTATATTGTGTTCCCTGATAATGTAGCCATTGCAATGGGTGTTGCAGAAGCACTTGGTATCGATAGAGAAATCGCATTAAAAGGTATGTTAAATGCCCCACCAGATGTTGGTGCGGTTGAAGTTAAATACTTTGATGCTAATCATTCAACTAATGTTTATGTCAATGCATTCGCTGCTAACGAACCAAAATCAACTAAGGCAATATTAAATAAAGTCGAAAGCTATAACTATCCATATAAGAAAATTGTCATTATCTTGAATTGCCGTTCTGATAGGGTCGATAGGACAAGACAGTTTGCAGAGGATTTCATTACTGAAGTTGATTTTGATACGTTGATTTGTACTGGTAAGAGTACTCAAATGGTTACTGAAGTAATGAAAGGTCAACCCGATAAAAAGTACTTAAATTTTGAAGGTAGAGATATTAAAGAAATAGAGCAAGCGTTATACCAAGAGTCTCAAAACGCATTGATATTTTGTGTTGGTAATATCCATGGACCAGGTAAACAAATAGCGCAGTATATAGAAGGGATCAAATAATATGATAGGTTCAGAGTTATATTTTTCATTATTTGTGGGCATTGTATTAAGCTTAATTTTCGCTGAAAAGTTTGGTATTAGTCCAGCTGGATTAGTAGTACCTGGGTATTTAGCTTTAATTTTTGATCAACCGATTATGCTATTATCCGTACTCATTATTAGCTGTATTACATACTTTATCGTGAACCATGGTGTAAGTCGGATTGTTATCTTATATGGCCGAAGAAAGTTTGCAGCCATGATCTTGACTGGAATGGTTTTAAAATTTATTTTTGATTTAATATATCCGTTGACGCCTTTTGAGATGGTCGAAATGTCAGGCATAGGAGTGGTTATACCAGGCATTATAGCAAACACGATCCAAAAGCAAGGTGTCATTATTACTTTATCAACTTGTATGCTTTTAACATGTATCACTTATGTCATTTTATTCTTTTATAGCTTTATCAATTAGTAAGGAGCATATATATGAAGAATTCTAAAAGATTTTCAATAGAAGAACGCATACTCAAGTGGACTAAACGGCATAAGAAAAGAAATACAATTTACACTAGCATTATTTTAATCATCGCTATTGTACTTTTAGTATTTGTCATGACATCACAAAAAATTGAACCTGTTAAAGCTATGGATAAAGGTCAAGGTGATATAAGAATGACATATTTAGGAAATGTCGAATTAAACAACCACATTAGAAAAAATAATATTAACGAAGCTTTTGGTGCGATTAAACCAATCTTAAAGGGGAGTGATTATTCTACTGCAAGTTTACAAGTATCGAAATTCTCAGATGATAGAAAAACAAATATTAATAAAAATTTAGAAAATATAATGTTTTTAAGAGATTTGAATATAAAAAGTTTAAATCTTATCAACCAAGTTACAGATAATGTGACTGCAAGAGATTTAATGAAATCGGTAGAAGCTCAGTCAGGCTATAATTATTTAACTGGAAATGGCTCCAACGCTATCAATAGTAAAACAGTTCAACAAACGGTAAAAGATAAAAAAATAGCTAATGTATCATTCACTGATGTTGAGTCAGACTATACAGATACATTAAAAAATACGACTTCAGTAAGTTTAGAACCAAATATTTACATCCCCTTAATCAAAAAGCTTAAAGAAAACAATGATTATGTAGTTGTTAACGTTGATTGGGGTATCACAGATGAACGATCGGTGACAACTCGGCAAAGAGAATACGCACATTCATTAGTTGATGCCGGTGCTGATGTGATAATTGGTCATAACTCGGTAGTACAAGAAATAGAAAAATATAAAGATACTAGTATTTTTTACAGTCTAGGTAATGTAACATCAGAAGATTTTTTATCAAAAAACAAACAAGGCTTAGCGGTACAACAGAATTGGAATGGTGGCCAGTCTCAGTTCACAGTGACACCAATTAAATCACAAGGTGGACAAATCACCAAATCCAATCCAAACAAAGTAGAAGAAATTAAATTACTTAATAATATTGAAGGTAAAGACATAAATTTCAAAAAAGAGAATGGAGGGTATGTTTATGAACATTAAAGAACATTGGGTAAGTATAACAGTTATTTCTGTGGTATTGATTGTTTTACTATTAATAGTTTTCGCGAGAGCGAACGAAGGATTAGATCAATATGAACAAAATGAACTGAAAACTTCTCATCACCAATATCTTTCTAAAGGAGCTTAAGTATGAGTATTTATAATAAAAAAACGCTCATCGTAATATTACTCCTTACGATCCTCATATCTTTTGGCTTTTTTATGATAACTAAAAAGGATAACTATAATAAAGATGAATTATATGAGAATAAAATAGCAGATCATGCCCAAGATCTTTCCGACAAAAATTACGGTGTTGCTTCAAACAATCCAATCGCAACGAAGGTTGGAGAAAAAATATTGAAAGACGGAGGTAACGCGATAGACGCATCTGTAGGTGTTTCTTACGCACTTGCAATAACAGAGCCTCATTCATCAGGATTAGGCGGCGGTGGTGCAATGTTAGCTTATGATGGACAAGAAAACGTTGCGCCCAAGCAATGGCAATACAAAGACATTTCATCTTTTGACTTTGAACAAAAAGACGAGATAGGTACACCTGGTTTTGTACGTGGCTTACACGATGCACATAATGAAGGGGGCAAAATGGAAGAGGAAAAAATATTAGACTACGTTATACCATTAGCTGAAGATGGTTTTGAAGTAGATTCAGAGCTAGAACGCAGTCTGAAACTTTATGGTTCAGATATTGAAAGAGATTCTCCTTTCTTTGATAGCGGTCAGACAAAAAGGGAAGGTGACGTCGTAAAACAACCAGCTTTAGCTAAAACAATTAAAGGTATTAGAGACCATGGCCCGGAATACTTTTATGAGAAAGTTGGTAAAAGTGTTTCTAAACAAGTAGATGAAGAAATTAGTGAAAAAGATTTCACTAGTTATAAAACAGAGAAAAAGGAACCAGTAAGCACGGATTACTTAAATAATAAAGTTTATTCTGCATCTAATCCATTAGGTGGCACGCTGATGCTTCAAGGTTTAGAAATTGATGAAGCAACTGGTAATGATACAACACCTGATAATCGATTAGATTATATTACAGGCATGTTAAAGTCTAGGGCGTTAATGTATAGAAATAGGGATATTATTAACGGTCAAGATGAAGACTACGATGAATACTTATCCCAAGAATATATATTAGGAAAATTGAATGAAGTTAATTTCAATAGTAATTTCAATACAAATAATGTGGACAATACGAGTACTACGCATTTTGTAGTCATAGATAAAGACGGTAAGTTAACAAGCACTACCAATACTTTAGCCAGTTTCTTTGGTTCCGGTAAATTTATGAAAGAGGGATTCTATATGAATAACTCATTAGACAACTTTTCATCAGATCCGGCAAGTCCAAACTATGGCGATAAACATAAAGAGCCAAGATCATTTACTGCACCAAGTATTGTTGTAGGCCCAGATTATTATATGGGGATAGGAACACCAGGTGGTAACAAGATACCAACTACACTAAACGAAGTGTTAGTAGATTATTTAAGAGGCGATGGTACCCTACAAGAATCGATAGATAAACCACGTTTTTATAATGATGGGGGAGAAATTTTTTATGAAAATGCTACAAGCCAACAAGATATAGATATATTCAAAAGTTTAGGTTTTGAGATTGAAGAAAAACGTAATGATCCGAACTTTGGTAGTGTTCAAGCCGCACTTTATAATAAGAATGATAAAACTGTTGAAATTGGTCACGATGTCGGTAATAGGTAGTAATAAAGGGGTATGTAGAAATTCTATATAGAATCAATAACAAAAGAAAACGGATAGATATCAGTTAGAGATATCTACCCGTTTTTTTACTAAATATTTAAGCAATTTGTATTACCAACCTTGCCCCGCTATATCATAGTTATCTAATTTTCCTGTTTCAAAGTCTTGGATTGCAGCTTCTAACACATTTAATGCTGTATCTAACTGATCATAAGTTATGACTAAAGGCGGCTGGAAACGAAGTACATTACCAGCAACAGCGATGATAACGACTCCATTGTCATAACAGCAATTACAAATCTTTAAAGCTGCTTCAGGGTCGCGTACTTTTTTTATTTTATCTGACACAATATCGATGCCTATAGACAGACCTTTTCCTCTGACATTACCGACGGATTTATATTTTTCAGGCCATTGGTTTAGGCGTTTGCGAACGTAATGACCTTTATCAGTACTAGCTTGTAATAAGTTTTGATCTTCAATCATAGAAATTGTAGCTAACGCGGCTTCACAACTCACTGGATTGGCACCAGTAGTAAATAAATGAGCAGGAGCATCTAGATAGTCCATGATTTCTGAACGCCCAACGATAGCGGACATTGGTAGACCACCTGCTAGTGACTTACCAAATGTAATAAGGTCAGGTTCAATATTATAATGCGATACGGAACTCCAATATCCAGTTCTACCTAAACCTTGTTGTATATCGTCTACAGCTAATAATATACCGTGCGTCTGGCATAAATCTTGTAAAGCCTCAAAGTATCCATCTACGGGTTCAAGAAGACCGCCGTCTCCTTGGATAGTTTCAATCATAATACAGGCTACTTCGTCGGCCGGCACGTACTTTTCAAACATTTCTTTTAGAGGCGCAAGGTATTCTTCAATTGTATTTGGGTTTTGATGCTCAAACATACCTCGATAATTATCTGGAAAAGGAATGTGATAGAAACCCGGTAGCATTGGACCATAATGTTTACGCATATTTAAACTGATAGCGGACATAGAAAGTGATCCATATGTAGAACCATGATAAGCATTGATAAAACTAATAATATATGGTCTTCCTGTATAAGCACGAGCTAATTTGACGATACCATCATTTGCATCTGACCCTGAAAGTCCGAAAAGTACACGTTTTTCATATGAACCTGGCGCAATTTCACATATTTTTTTAGCTAATTTAACTAAAGGTTCATGATACATGTATGCAGGCGTGTAATGTATGAATTGATCAACTTGTGCTTTGATAGCATCAGTGACCTGTTTAGGCGCATGACCGACATTTTGAGAACTTGCACTAGATAGCAGGTCAATATAGGTTTTACCTTCAACGTCTACTAGCGTTGCGCCATAGCCGTGTGAAATAGCTAATGGATAATACTTAATTCTTCCTGGCTTGGCAAAGTATTTACTATCTTCATTAATAAGTTGTTCTGATTTGTTCATAATTAATCCGCCTCCCATAATTTAGCGTAGGATGTGTCGATATGTATAAAGTCAATGTGAGCTATGTATCGTCTGTGTATACACACCCTAAAAATTGTAAAAGTAGTGTTTATATTCATGGTGAAAAATCACGTTAAGAAATAGCTAATAAGTTGAATATACTAAGAAAATTTAGAATTGTAAATATATTCTGAAAAATTAAAGTTGAATAACGCCTTTTTAGTGTAAAATAACCATTACATTATATGAAGGTGCTCAATTTTAATTAATTGTAAGTTAAATTTTATAATAATATATATTAAACTAGGTAATATGATGCTATTAAAAATATAAAAACAGTTATAAGTAGAAATGAACGATAAAAATTGGTATATTGTGCTTAAGAAATAATATTTACCTCTATAACATAAAAAGTTGAACCTTTAAAATATTTATCGAATGGTGAAAACCTAAAAATATTAAAAGCTAAAATTAAAAAATAAATTATAAGATTTAAAGGTATACAGGAGGAAAAACACATGATATATGCTGGTATATTGGCAGGCGGTATTGGTTCTAGAATGGGCAACGTACCACTGCCAAAACAATTTTTAGATCTAGATGGTAAACCTATATTAATTCATACAGTTGAAAAATTCTTGCTTACGAATGAATTTGATAAAATATTTATCGCGACGCCACAAAAGTGGATTTCGCATACAAAGGATACATTGCGTAAACATCAAATTAATGATGATAGAATTGAAGTGGTACAAGGTGGTTCAGATCGTAACGAAACAATTATGAATATTATAAATGAAGCTGAACAAACACATCCTATCACTGATAAAGATGTAATCGTTACACATGATGCGGTTAGACCGTTTTTAACGCATCGAATCATTAAAGAAAATATAGAAAGTGTATTAGCACATGGCGCTGTCGATACTGTAATACCTGCAACTGATACAATTATCACGTCGAATGATGGAGAACAAATACAGTCTATCCCAGTCAGAAGTGAAATGTACCAAGGACAAACACCGCAATCATTTAATGTGAATTTATTGAGAAATAGCTATAACGCATTATCTTTTGAAGATAAAGAAATAATGACAGATGCGTGTAAAATTCTTGTGGTAGCCAATAAAAAAGTGAAATTAGTGATGGGAGAACTATACAACATTAAAATTACGACACCTTATGATCTTAAAGTAGCGAACTCTATCATCAAAGGTGGGATGTTGAGTGATTAACCAAGTTTATCAATTGGTAGCGCCTAGACAATTTGAAGTAACATACAATAATGAAAATATTAAAAGTGATAAAGTTGTTGTAAGACCATTATATTTATCAATTTGTGCGGCAGATCAAAGATATTATACGGGTAGTAGAAATGAACAGGTACTTAAGAAAAAATTACCGATGTCTCTAGTTCATGAAGGTGTTGGTGAAGTTGTTTACGATAACAAAGGTATATTTAAGACTGGTACAAGAGTTATTATGGTACCGAATACACCCGTAGAAACAGATGCGGTCATAGCAGAAAACTATTTACCTAGTAGTAAATTTAGATCTAGTGGATATGATGGTTTTATGCAAGATTATGTTTTTATGGATCATGATCGTGTCGTAGAAATCGACGAAAGTATAGAAGATTTAAGTACAATTGCATACTCTGAATTGGTAAGCGTGAGTTGGCATGCAATTCAAAGGTTTGAGCGTAAGTCAAATGCAAATAAAAATAGCTTTGGTATTTGGGGCGATGGCAATTTAGGGTATATTACTGCAATTTTATTAAATAAACTCTACCCTAATGCGGCGATTTATATCTTTGGAAAAACAGATTACAAATTAAGTCACTTTTCTTTCGCAGATGAAATATACCATATACATGAAGTGCCTGAAGGTGTTGCTTTTGACCATGCTTTTGAATGTGTAGGTGGGAAAGGCAGCCAATCAGCAGTAAACCAAATCATCGATTTGATTTCACCTGAAGGTACAGTTAGCTTACTGGGTGTAAGTGAATATCCTGTTGAAGTTAACACAAGATTAGTATTAGAAAAAGGTTTAACAATGTTTGGAAGTAGTAGAAGTGGCGCGCAAGATTTTAAGGATATTGCGAAATTCTATAAAGATCATCCAGATGTTGTGGAAAAACTAGCACTATTAAAAGGTAATGAATTTGATGTTAAGACTATTAATGACGCAGTCAATGCATTTGAAAAAGATTTATCTACTTCGTGGGGTAAGACTGTTATTAAATGGACGATGTAAACTTTTAAAAATAAGCAATCAGTAATAATATTTTAAAATGATATTATGAACAGGATAAAGAGAGGGTTTTTTAAATTGAGTAAATCTAAAATAATAATTGATAATATTTATTGGGAACGTATTCAATTATTTATTTCAGGTCATGTTGAGGATATCGAATTGAACAAGAAGCGTTTTGTTCTTCGTAATTTAACTGAGACCAAAGAATTGAAAGCAAACGATGTGAAAATTAATGGCAATCAATTCGTAGCACGCTTTAATGTGGCTATATTGGATGATGGAAATTATCTACCTTCAGGTGAATATTTAATTGTTTATAAAGACGACTTTGATTATATAGCAAATATCAACCCATCGTTGCTAAATCCAAGTCAGTATACGTTAGAGGAAGAAGAGCTAGAACAATACCATGAGGAAGCTACTCAAAATGGTAAAAATAATTTGCTATTAGAACATTTTATGTACACATTTAAAAAAGGTGGAAACTCTAATAAAACAGAGTATATTGTAAGGCCGATGATATCCAGTGAAGTTAATGAGTTCGTACTAGATATCTTGTTTAAAGCTCCAACACCTAAGTTAAATCCTCTTAAACAAAAGATTGCAGATTTGAAATTAAAGTATAACCGTTATTCGTATAATGTGCGTAATTTTGTCTTTCAATTGATATTTAACACGACAAAATTTTTCCATTTGAAAAAGGGGAATACCGTCCTGTTCACGTCAGATTCAAGAGCTGAAATGTCAGGGAACTTTGAATATGTTTACAACGAGATGTTACGCCAAAATTTAGACGAAAAATATAAAATTCATGCATTGTTTAAATCTAATATTTCGGCACGTCGTAATTTTATCGATAAATTTAAATTTCCATATTTATTAGGCAAAGCAGATTATATATTTGTTGATGATTTTCATCCATTGCTCTATACAGTGAAGTTCAGAAAAAGTCAGGAAATTATTCAAGTATGGCATGCGGTTGGCGCTTTTAAAACAGTTGGTTATAGCCGAGCTGGAAAAAAAGGTGGTCCATTCTTTAATTCTGTAAACCATAGAAATTATACTAAGGCCTTTGTTTCTTCAGAAACAGATATTCCATTTTATGGTGAAGCCTTTGGTATTAAAGAACAAAATATAATTCCGACTGGTGTCCCTAGAACAGATATCTTATTTGACGAGGGATATGAACAACAAGTTACAGCTGAAATGGAGGCGGCACTACCAATCATTAAAGATAAGAAAGTGATATTATTTGCACCTACATTTAGAGGTAATGGACATCATACGGCACATTATCCATTCTTTAAAATTGATTTTGCTAGATTCGCACGATATTGTCGTGAAAATAATGCAGTAGTTTTATTTAAAATGCATCCATTTGTGAAGAATAGACTAAATATTCCTAGAGAATATGAGCAATACTTTGTGGATGTTTCTGATTTTAGAGAAGTTAATGATATTTTATTTGTTACAGATATTTTAATTAGTGATTATTCATCACTTGTTTATGAATTTGCGGTGTTTAAACGCCCGATGATTTTTTACGCATTTGACCTTGAGGATTATATTACATCACGTGATTTTTATGAGCCATATGAAACGTTTGTGCCAGGGAAAATTGTAGAGTCATTTAATGATTTAATCACAGCATTAGATAACGAAGATTTTGAAGTAGACAAAGTGGAACCATTCTTAAATAAACATTTTAAATATCAAGATGGTCGTTCGGCTGAACGTTTAGTAAGAAACGTATTTGGAAGCTAAGAAAAACTGAAAACAAAAATTATGATGAGCTGAAACAATAACTAACAAACTAAAGGTAAGATAACGAATCTATTCATAGATTAGGTATCATTGAGCTAACTATGTTATTAGTATTTCAGCTCATTTTTATAAGGTGGATATATTAATGAAATTTTCAATCATAGTACCAAGTTACAATTCTGAAAAGTATATAGGAGAACTATTGAACAGTTTACAGGAGCAAAAATATGATCAGAAAGATTTTGAAGTTCTATTGATCGATGATTGTTCTACAGATAATACTTTGGATGTAGTAGCGTCTTATAAAAACAAATTAAATTTAACTATAAAGCAACTTGAAGCTAATTCGGGTGGTCCTGGAAAACCGAGAAATACAGCTCTAAATATGGCTCAAGGAGAGTATGTATTCTTTGTAGATTCAGACGATTATATTCATCCAGATACATTGAAAGATGTATCAGAATTTGTTGAAGAGAATCAAGCTGATGTGGTTCTAGTTAAAATGGAAGGTGTAAATGGTCGTGGTGTTCCTAAATCTATGTTTAAAGAAACCAACGGTGATGTTACCTTAGCTAATTCACGCATTATTTATACATTAAGTCCCACTAAATTTTATCGTACATCATTACTACGTGATAATCACATTGAGTTCCCAGAAGATTTACGTAGTGCAGAGGATCAACTGTTTACAATGAAAGCATACGTTAACGCAAAGAAAATCGCCATATTGGCAGATAAACCATACTACTATGCGACTAAGCGAGAAGGGGAACATATGAGCTCGGCATATGTGTCGCCTAAAGATTTTTATAAAGTTATGGGATTAATTACAGAAGAAATTCTGAATAGCCCTTTAGACAACAGACATGAAATATTAGGTTATTTTTTAGATCGCCATTTTTCATTTTCAAGAACAAATAATTTTTCACTTAAAATAGCAGATGATAAAAAGGAAGCTTGGATGGATGCGCTAGGCGACTTTATACAAAAAGTACCTACCGAAGTAGATAATATCGTGAGAGATTCATTGAAGCCATTGTTATATTACGCACGCAAAAAAGATATGAAACATTATCAAATTGTTGAAGAAAGCTTTAATAATGGCCAATTTTATAATTTTAGTGCGCAACAAGGTGTATTGCAAATTCAATTTGACTATGAAGAACCATACTTTATATTCAATAAATTAATGAAACCAGATATCAGAATGACGCAGTTTAACTTTAATGAACAAGGCTTTGAATTGGAATTAGAATTTTTAAGTTCAATCATCAATCCTAACCATGTAGCTTCTATGATACAACTAAAGTTAGTATCACGTAATAAAAAAGAATTGATTTATATACCTTTAGCTATTAATGATCAAACACGTTTTAAATTTAATGCTTCTATGAAGGATATTATGCCATACTTAACTAAAGAAAAAGTTTGGGATACGTTTTTAGAAATGCGCGTAGATAATATGAGTGTTGAAAAACGTATTGGTAGTAAACGCTTAACGTATCCGTATGGAAAAGAGACGAGCACGATCGCTTCACTAAATGATAAGTATTATCGTTTTACACCGTACTTCACAAAAGATTTTGATAACTTATCATTTTATGTAACACAAAATAAATTAAGCGATATGATTGAAGTTACGATAAAAGATAGTAAAACGATCCAACTGCGTTGTTTAGAATTTAACTATATCTTGTCGGAAGGGCTAACAACTTTATTATTATCAGATACATTTACGTATGGTTATCTGATCTCTCTTCAGTCTAAAGAGAGAATGACTTATAATATAATATTTAATGATAAGATTAAAGTTAAAAATCTTAAAAAGAATTTCAGTTTGGAATCGCCATATTTTAATTTGAGATATTAAGCAGTATATAATAAGTAAGATATGATACAAAAATGAATGCTTAGATACTAAGTGTTTAGATTATAGTAAATCACCTTTGGGGTGGGAATACAAAATCAATTTTCAAGTTTGATTTGTGTCCTGCCCCTTAATGTTAACAAGTTCTTTGTCAAAGAGCCTTTTAATATAGATAAGTGATGACTTGGAAACGAAAGTTATATTAACTCCTACCTACATGTATGATGTGGCATAGATAATTCAATACCATACTATTTACTTTATAAGCTATTAGAGTGTTATAAACCGATGTCATTGATAATAGTTTTCAATTATAGTATCTTTGAAATAAATGTATTTTTAATTGGAATATAAAACATAGGGTGAGTTGCATAATTAACATCTTATACTCATATTTGGGCATGAGAAATGAGCTAGCTCTTGTATTCTTTTTCTAGTTACGGTATGGAATTGTGAGAAGCGTTATTTAAAAACAAGTTTTTGTGTCATTCCAATTTAGTTTTATGTGAAGAGGGAGTTACTGATGAAAAAAAGCAAAATAGATGTGAAAGATTTAATAAATATAGGTCTCTTCACGGCAATATACTTTATATTTATAGCACCACCAGGTATTTTAGGCATTATACCAATATTTATGTTATTACTTCCTGCTATGATTGGCTTGGTTGGCGGCATACCGATTATGTTGCTTATTACGAAAACACAAAAATTTGGTCCACTATCCCTTTGTGGTATTATAGTAAGCTTAATATTAGCAATTATGGGTCATCCATGGATGGCGTTGATTTTAAGTGTACCAATTATTATATTAGCAGATGTTATTATGGCGTTGGGCCATTATAAAGATTGGAAATTAAATAGCATAGGTTATATTATTTTCTCGTTTTGGCCAATAGGCAATCTATTACCATTTTATTTTATGAGACAATCGTATCTAACCTTTATACAGGAGAAATATGGTTCAGGTTATGAATCTACAGTAGCTGCATTATTTTCAATAGAGATGATTCCAATCATAATCGTTACAACAATTATTGGAGCGTTGATAGGGGCTTACATCGCTAAAGCCATATTGAAGAAACATTTTAAACGTGCAGGTATGATTTAATATGAAGAGCGGCATAATAAATCAAAATTATATATTTAATTTAGACCCTAGAGTAAAGCTTGGTCTCATGATAATTATTTCACTTATTTCATTAACTGGTGGTGTAACGGGAAATGAAATTTTCTTGCGGTTACTTGTAATGTTAATACCTTCTGTTCTACTTCTACTTATTGATAAACATCTAATTGGATGGATAAGCATCATTGTTACAATTAGTGCGTGGTATGGCGAAGCATTCGTTAAATTAGATCATAATCAGCTAACTACTTTACTCATTTTTGTACCTGCAGGTATCATTACACGTTTCTTGCCATCACTCGTAATGGGGTATTATCTTTTTAAGACCACTCAAGTTGAAGTGCTTATTGCAGGTTTAGAACGTCTGAAAATACCAAGGAAGATTACGATTCCCATAGCTGTAATGTTCAGATTTGTTCCCACTATCAAGACAGAGTCAGCATCCATTAAAGATGCGATGAAGATGAGGGGAATTTCATTACGCTTGGCATTTAAAAAGCCATTACAATACTTCGAATATCGTGTTGTCCCATTATTAAATAGTGTCGTTAAAATTGGGAACGAATTGACCGTTGCGTCAATTACACGTGGTTTGAATTTAACATATAAACGAACATCTATAGTATCGCTAAAAATGCGTTGGCTAGATTGGTTTTTTATTAGTATGGCGCTGATTTTATGTGTAACCTATTATATAGTGTGAGGTTGAAAAATGATTCGAATTGAAGATATGTCGTTTAATTATGAAAATGGAAAAAAAGTGTTAAATAATATTAATCTTACTATTGATAGTGGTGAGGTTATTTGTTTAACGGGTGCTTCAGGCAGTGGCAAAACTACAGTGACACGAATTTTAAATGGCACTATACCACATTTATATCAAGGTAATATTGAAGGGAATGTGCATATCAATGGAGAGGATATACGTCAGCAATCCATTTATGAGATTTCCAAGATAAGTGGCTCGGTTTTTCAAAATCCTCGTTCACAATTCTTTTGTTTGAATACAACGAGTGAATTAGCATTTGAACCGGAAAACTATGGTGTTGACCCGCAACATATAGAAGTTAATATTAACCGTAGCGTTGAAGTATTGAAAATGAACCATTTATTAGATAGAAATATATTTGACTTGTCAGGTGGAGAGAAGCAACTTATCGCTTGTACAGCAATACAAGTAAGCGGACACGATATTATCATTTTAGATGAGCCTTCATCTAATTTAGACTTTGCTACAATTACTAAATTACGTCAGTTGTTGAAAAGGTGGAAGAATGAAGGTAAAACAATTATAATTGCTGAACATCGTTTGCATTATTTGGTAGATGTTGTCGATCGCTTTGTAGTTATGAAACAAGGAGAGATTAGTACGGTATACGACAATATCACTTTCAATGCATTATCAAGTGATACTTTAAGATATTTAGGATTAAGAGCGATACATTTAAATCATATGAAGCCTAAAACTTCAAATTATACCAATATAGAAGAAAAGATAGCGTTGCAAAATTTTATGTTTAACTATAAAGCCAAGCAACCATATGCACTTAACATTCCTAAAGTCGAACTCACCAAAGGCAAAGTAACAGCAATTATAGGTCGCAATGGTTCTGGAAAATCGACGTTTGCGCGCTGTCTAACTGGCGTAGAACGTAAATTTAAGGGACACGTTGAATTAGATGGGAGAACATTAAAACGCAATCAAAGGTTAAATCATATATATATGGTTTTTCAAGATGTGAATAATCAATTATTTGCTGAAAGTGTTGCTGATGAACTACGTTTAAATCATAACCAACTAGATGATGCATCGATACAATCGCGTTTACAACAGTATGGGATATCAGAGCATATTGATAGGCACCCATTGTCACTTTCGGGAGGAAAAAAGCAACGCTTAGGTATTGCTAGTGCTATAGAGACTAAACGGGAGGTGCTTATTTTTGATGAGCCCTCTAGCGGATTAGATGGTCAACGTATGCGTGACATGAGTCATATTCTTAATCGTTTAGCTAGCCAAGGGTATACGATATTACTTATTACACATGATTATGAGTTATTGATGTCATGTGCAGATGAAGTATTACACCTTGAAAATGGTTGTGTTAAAGACCAATATCAAATGGATAATGAACATTTAGACGATTTACAAAACTTTTTTGAAATTTAAACGATTATAACCAAACAATAAATTAATGGTAAAGTAGCATCGTTGTTTCAGATGTTTTAATAAACAAAATTAAATATTGCAATTGAAAATCGGGGTAAAAACAAACTTAACCATTTGTTTTTACCCCGATTTTGTTGTTAGTTTATAGCGATCATAATATATTGAATCGATGATTGAGAAAGTTTATAAATCAAAGGTTCTTTATAGTAATGTAAACTTAATTTCGATAAAGGGTAATTAGCGTTATTGATTTGCTCGATATAGCTCAATCCGAAAAATTTTTGATCTATATTTGAAGGTATCAAATTTGTGATTATTCCATGATCTTTATTTAAAAGCCTCGAAAACACTGGAAATGATTTGATGAAATGATGATTTATTTTAACGACAAATGATGTTTTTTGCATGTTACTAAATAATAAAATATGATAACGCCTATTTGTTTTACATATAATTGCGTGAGGTAGTAAGGCAACTTGTTGTTTGAAAAAAACTTTTAAAAAGCTATATATATGGACAATGGGCATTGGACAATGAAATTTATTAAACAGCATAATTCTATCATTATCGTCGGTATAGTATGGAAAACCAAAACCACAGATTTTCTGATTTAACTCAACCAAAAATCGCGTTAATAATATATGTGTGTGTTGGCTAGGTGTATTGTAGTAATCTTGTAAAGATTTATGAGTTAAATTGGTTAAAATTAATTTTTTTGCGTGCTCATTACCTAATTGGCTAATAAATATTAAAAATACTTGTTTTAAGTTATGTTTTTTTGACGACTGAGCTACTTTATCAGCAATTAGTCTACAAAAGAGATTTAAATCTAAATTAATATAGTGAAAATCTACTTTAATTGAAGTGATGTTATGTATCATTTGCGATAAAGTATTTTTACTTTTAATTATAGTGTCAATCGTCATTCCGATTTTAATAAGTGGATACTTGTGACGAATTTTTTCAATAAAATTCGAAAGCTCATTAAAAGTATTATAAGAAAAATCAAACTGTAATGTAATCTGATTCCAATCATTTTCTAGTTCAGCTAGTAATTTGCCAACCGAAAAGTTTTGAGTTTGACATAAAGTTAAATTAGTTATTTTAATAGTCAAATGGTGTCCTTTAAGTAATAACTGTTTGATCGTATTTAAGAAGTGTTGTGCACTCAGTGCATTTAATTGCTTCATATGTGTATCTAATATACAAAAGTTTATTTTTGAAAATGTTGTCTTAGCTTCATTGCGTACCATATGATATTCATAAAAATGATGTAAGGCATATATGTCATCTAATTGAATGAGCACAGTCATGGATTTAAAACAATTATTAAACGACAGTTTTGAGAGATTTAACGAATAATCAGAGTTATTTGTATGTATAGTTGCTTCTTGGTATTTATCTAAATAATCTGCTGAAGTTACATTATTTACGGCCACTTTATATGGTGATTTATAATAACCTTTTTTAAACAAGTAAATATACTTTTTAGGTGGTATTTGGATGTAATATTTAAAATGTTTAGAATAAGTTGTTACATTTAAAAATTGGTATTTAATAGCTACTTCATAGATGCTTTTATTGTCTTGAATTAGATCATAAAGGGATAAGGCAATTCTTAATGAAGTTGTGTAACGTTTAAAATTCATATTGATATTACTAGCAAATAGTATCGATATATACGATTGTGAAATATAAAATGTTTGAGATAAATGTTTTGTATTCAAAGTGTTACAAACGTTGTCATGAATATATTTAGTAATACGTGCTACTAAGGGGTGTTTAGTATTTAAACAAGGGATATAGATGCTCTTTAACACGACACGAGCTTCCCTTAATAAGAACTCGATAATGCCAGAAATATACATATTCATACTGAACTCATCTTGAATAGGCTGATGGATAGCTTCTAGAACTAGGTTTCTAAATTGCTCTACAAAATGAATACGATTAAAATCGAAATATGATTTTGAAATATTGATATCTTTTTCAATAAAAAGTGGTAAAGGAATTTTCAACTCTAACAGCTCTTGAACATCTAACATTTGAAATAAATCTGCATTATTAACAATTATGCCGTCAGTGACTGTAATGGTTGTTCCATTTAAGTTAATTTTGCAAGGCTTGTTTAATGGGAGGAGTATTATAACTTCATTGATACACCTTGCTAATTCAGATGTATAGTGGTTCCTAATAGATAGCGTACTAATCAAAAAATATAACCTTTATCTAGATATGAGGCTTGCTCCTTATAGTAGTAAGCCTATTGTACAACTCTATACTTTAAAAAAGGCAATCAACTAACAAAATTAATAAAATGAATACTTGAATTAATAAAATGTCATTGTGAAAAGCGTTTAAGGATATATTTATTAATAAAATATCAGTGAGATAATAAAAAAATAAAAGATTTTAATGGGAAAATAATGGATAACACAGAACGAAGTTTATAAAAGTGATTAAATCAAATATTTTATAAAGAGCAAAGTGATAACAAAGAGGATGAAAAGGGTTGATTTGTTGAAAGAGATTTGGATTTCGTAGTTATTCTAGATAATTAGTATTAAAAAAGAACAAAATGAAGTTACGAGATAAAGCAATAAATGGTGGAGGGAATTTTATAAGAAGTCAAAACATGAATAAGACCTAAAGTTACTGCCTGAAAGTAACTTTAGATCTTATTTTTTCAAGTAGTCAATAAGCTACTTGAGTAGAATGTTGTGATATATCATATATTAAAATGGGTGCATGAAGTCTAATTCTGGGAATGGAATATAACTATGATGATAAACGGCACATTACTATTCTATGATATATAACATTCTATATTAATATTATATAACCAAAAACAAAACCTTACAATATAAAATTAAATAGTACATGAATCGAAAATCTTTAAATATAATTGGATGCTGTCGTCACTTATTATTAGTGGACATATTAGTCAAGGTAATCTATCTGTTTTGTTTATAAAGGTCTATTGCTTTATAGAGAAATATTAATACAGAGATAAAGAAAAATAGCGTGAATAAACCATTAAATATTTCGTTGTTAAACAGACTAACAACTGTGGCGCTACTTAGTGTATTTAAAAATAGTGAACCGGTCGTTTCAATCTCAAATAAATCAAATGAAAATAAAACTAACGTGATTAACAGCATGTAACCTATGGCAATAAAAAATAGGTTTAACAAATCAACTAAAAATATTTTTCGCATCACAACCAGCCTCCTCCCTTACTTTTCTATATCCCATTTATAAGGAGTTAATCTCATTCAAGTGTAATTTTACAGATAATTTATAAATGGCAGTAAAAATTTATTACTTTACATTTTGGCTTTAGAATACACGAAAATTTATAAAATAAATGTAAAAAGTAAAATTAATTATTAAATATTAATTGAAATTAAGTTAAAACTGTTTCAATGTAGTCTAAACGTGCTAAAGAGTAAGTAAGTCTGATTTTTCTCAAGAAAGGGAGGTTGTATATGTATAAAGCTATTATTTTTGATGTGTACGGTACAATATTTGATATGGAATCACTAAAAAACGATATGGACCAATTCAATGAAGTAGAAGCAAAGTCCATTTCGCAACTTTGGCGTAAAACTCAGTTAGAGCATATGTTTTTAAGACAAGTAATGCAAAGGTATATTCCTTTTGATGAATTGACTAAAGAATCTCTACGCTATGTATTAGATGTTCATGAAATTCAATACAATAGAGAAGATGTAAATCAACTATTTGATGCATTTTTAGATTTGGATTATTTTAAAGAAATTCCAAAAGTACTTTCGGAGTTGAATGCGAAAAACTTAGAAATTGGTGTATTATCAAATGCTAATGATAATATGTTAATGCCTTTAGTCGATAATTCTGAAATTAATAAGTATATAGATACTGTTATTAGTGTAAATGAAATAAAGCAATACAAACCGAGTCCTGCTAGCTATGCCTTAATATTGAAATATTATCAAATGACGCGTGAGGATATTTTATTCGTTTCTTCAAATGCATGGGACGTTTCTGGAGCAGCTAATTTTGGGTTTGATACAGTATGGGTAAATCGCAGTAAATCATATTTTGACTATAATGGACAATCACCAACTATGACAGTGAATAATCTAAATGAAATGGTTAAGTGGTTAGAAATGAATAAAAGATAGGACATAAGTAGTTAAATAAATATTTTTAAATAGGGGGCGAGAAGACTCAATCAAAATTTTGATTCGTTTTCCCGCCCCCAACAAGGCTAAGTAATTTTCATACTAATACTGCCCTATGTTTAATAAACATGGGTTCAAACTTATTTAGATTGATTTAGATACTGTGTTAATAATTGAACATAGAGGTCAATAAATGAAAGGTATACATCTTTATAAACATATTCATCCACTTGGTGTGCTTGTCCTGTTTCACCTGGCCCATACATTACAAATGAGAAGTCTTCCTCTTTGTCTTTCATTAAATAAGAAGCATCAGTTGTAGCAGTAGAAGAGGTTACTTCTAAATTTCTATTGAAGTATTCATCACCTAGAGATTTAGCTAATTTTAAAAATGAGTTATCACCTGTAGTGTATACAGGGTCACGGTTAACGTAAGGATTTACAGTAATATCCCCATTACTTTCTTTTTCAATTTTCTCTTTGATACGATTGAATAAATCTTCGAATTTTTTGTTATCGAATTGTGGAATTGTACGCATATTAAATAGCGATTCAGCATATTCAGGAATAGAGTTAACTTGGTCTCCACCGTTTATAATAGTTGAATTCATCGTAGGCGTACCTAATAGTTCACTACTTACATCTACTTTGTTATATTCTGCATTTAAGTCATGTATGAAATCAACTAAAGGATTAATCGCATTAAAGCCTAGTTCTGGCATAGAACTATGTGCGGATTTACCTTTAGAAGTAACTTGAATATCCATTGTACCTTTGTGTGTATAGACAATGCCATCTTGGGATGGTTCAGCAATTAATAATGCGTCTATATCATCCATATAGCCTTTTTCATGTAGTAGAGCAGCACCATTACTAGTAACTTCTTCGCCAGCTGTAGCCATAAAGCGAATCGAACCTTGTTTCAATAGCCCTGCTTCTTTAATTTCAATTAAACTGATTGCTAAAGCCACAAGTCCAGATTTCATATCTGCTGAACCACGCCCGTGTAATCTTCCTTGATTGTCTTCAGTTAATTTGAAAGGATCATAGTGCCATTTATCGCTATCACCAGTTGTGACCACATCCATATGTCCAGAAACGCCGATTACTGGTTTTCCGCTACCAATTTCTGCAACAAGGTTAGCGCGTGAAGATTCACCATCTAATTTTAAAATTTCTGTATGGATATCATACTTTTTAAAAAGTTGTTGTAAATAATGGGCAACATCGAGTTCTTTTTCATTCACAGATTGAATTTCAATAATGTCTGATAATATTTTTACACGTTCATCTTTTGAAAATACTGCCATGTAAACACTTCCTTCAAAATTAATCAATACATTATAGTTAATACCACTAAGTTTAAATTGCAAAACACATTTTCAATTTGATAATAGAACAAGTTAGTGTGGCTTATGTATAAGCTTCAATTCAGGTTAACCTTTTATCTTTATCAGCCCTTGTCATCTTTGCCAAGATGAATTGACGAAATCTTTTTAGATAACTTAGATTTTTGTACCATTCCAAGTTATATGTGTTAAACAGAAGTATATTGATCTTTGAAAAACATGCTTTAAAATAAATATTACTTGTCAAAATTATTTAAATCTAACTGATAAAATGCAAGATCTAGCCACTTATCGAATTTATAACCTACTTGTTGAATCGTACCAGAATGCGTGAAGTTAAATTTTTTATGTAGATAAATACTATAATCATTTGTAGCATCTATACCAGCAACTAATGTTTTATAGCCACTTTTTTGTGCATGATGGATGATTTCTAGTAATAATTTTGAAGCGATACCTTTTCCTCTATGATGCTTACTTACATAAATTGAATGTTCTATAGAATATTGGTAAGCTGGCCAGTCTCTAAAAGAACCATAAGTTGCAAAGGCAACGGCTTCATCACGTTCCACATAAACAAAAATAGGCTCGTTATTCTTTAATTTATTTTCAAACCAAGCCTCTCGCGATTCAAGTGTTTGCGGGTTATAGGTGTACACGGCTGTAGTATTTAAAATAGCATCATTGTAGATGTCTAAAATATTTGGTAAATCTGATTTAACTGCTTGTCTTATCATGAAAATTCCCCACAATCGTTTATATAATGTCTTAGACTTATTTAACACTTATTTTTAAAAAGGTGCAATTTTTTGTCATGAAAATTAACAAAGAGATATAAATTAATGTCATTAATGAATATAATTAATGCATTGTGCTATACTTGATGTGAATTTTTAAATGTGAAATTGTTCAAAAGGAGAAACAAAAGGATGAAGAAATGGGTTAATCGTCTGATTACTGTGGCGGGAGTATTACTTATTTTAGTTGCGGTTTACCTTTTCGCTAAACCACATATTGATGATTATTTGACTAAAAAAGATAATGAAACAAAGATAGAAAATTATAATAAAGATACTTCAGACAATAAAAATCAAGAAGTTGAAATCCCCAAAGATAAAACAAAAATGGCCGGATATTTAGCCGTACCAGAGGCAGACATTAAAACGCCGGTCTATCCAGGGCCTGCTACACCTGAACAACTCAATAGAGGTGTCAGCTTTGCTGAAGCCGATGAATCATTAAAAGATCAAAACATCGCGATTGCTGGCCATACCTATACAGGTAGCTCAGATTATCAATTCTCAAACTTACCAGATGCAAAAGTAGGGAGTAAAGTGTATTTTACAACAGGAAATAAAAAAAATGAGTATAAAATTGTTGAAATTTTTGACGTGAAACCAGAAGAGGTAGAAGTGCTTGAAGAACATCAATCACAGAAACAACAACTTACATTAATAACGTGTGACAACTATAATGAACAAACGAATCAATGGGAAGACCGTAAAATATTTATTGCTGAAGCGGTGTAATAGAAACCAAGTAACTAATTCTTTGATATTATTAACTTAATAACTATTTATATCATATTTGTGGTCGAGACATTCCTCTTGGATGACTCGACCACTTTAATTTTATGTGTTTAAAACGTCAATGAATCGTTTGGTAATGTCTTTAGGGCGGGTAATAGCGCCACCAACAACAGTACAATGTACACCTAATTCAGTGACAGTTTTAAACATATCAGGAGTGATGACATTGCCTTCAGCTATGACTTTAGAATCGATATGTGTTAATACATCTTTAAGAAATTGGAAGTTATTTTCATATAAAAGATGACCTTTAGTATATGACGTATAACCATGTAATGTCGTGCCAATGTAATCAAAACCGAGTTTATCAGCGTTAATTGCTTCATCTATAGTTGAAATGTCTGCCATAAGTTCAATATGAGGCGCTTTTTCTCGGACATAGGATACAAGAGATTGTAATGATTCTTTAGGACGTGTTTGCTTTGTAGCATCTAAAGCAATGACTTCACATTGACTTTCAATTAATTCATCGATTTCTTTGCTAGTAGCAGTAATAAAAACATCGGAATGATCATAGTCCCTTTTGACGATACCAATTACTGGTAAATCGACCTCTTGCTTAATCGCAATAATATCTTCTTTAGAATTTGCTCTGATACCAACAGCTCCGCCTTCGTACGCTGCTAACGCCATTTTTGACATGATAAATGACGAGTGAAGCGGTTCATCAGGTAATGCTTGGCATGACACAATTAATCCTTGTGGTAACATAATATACACTCCATAACTTTGATAAATTTAATAAATCATTAAACTCCATTAGATTTGTAATTTTAATATAACATTGAGAAAATAATAATCAATACATTTAATCTTTATGAAAAACATTTTCATTTTTACTGAGTGTATGTCTATATCTGAAAGGGGAGGATTCTAATGAAATTTGAAAATCGTGTGCAACGCTATCGTCACTTATTTACCAAAACAGATAAGCAAATTGTTGAATATATTCAAAACAATCAATTTGATGATACTTTTTCGACGATTAATTCATTGGCGCATGCTATAGGTACATCACCAGCTACTATTACACGCTTTAGTAATAAGTTGGATTATGATAACTTTCAAGACTTAAAGTTTAATTTACAACAAGAAATGACGGACAACGTTATAGAAAATAGTCCGCTTATTCAACGTATTCATAAATACCATCAAGATATTATTCAACAGACAGGGGAGTTTATCTCTGATGAAAAAATTCAAAATTTGGTAAATCAAATTATGCGTAGTAGACAAATTATTTATGCTGGACTAGGAAGTTCTGGCTTGTCTGCAACTGAATTTTATTATCGCATGATGCGTATGGGGTTAAAAGGCAATGTATCTACAGATGCACACCAAATGAAAATTTTTGCATCACTATTAACAGCTTCAGATACATTTGTAGCTATTTCAAATAGTGGAGAAACTACTGAACTTATTGCGGCAGCCGAGGTTGCTCATGAACGTGGCGCATTTGTTGTCGCTATTACAAATTACGAGGGCAGTGCATTAACGCAAAGTGCAGATTTAGTATTAATAACCACAGATCAATCTAGAATTAATGATACAAGGTTTATTAATACACAAATAGCGACACTTTTCTTAATTGATATTGTCAGCTATTTACTATTAGATGATGACTATATGCATAATGTCTATCAGCATACCAAAAAAGTCGTATTAAACGAATAGCTTCAACGTTACGTGAATTTATTAAATATACCGTAAAGTAATTAATGCAATATCAACATACAAATCTGTTGATATTGCATTTTTATATACGAGTATTGATAAAAATAATGGAGGCGAAACGATAAGTTCATTTTATAATGAAATTTAGTTTTGTTTCGCTTCCACAATAAAATTTATGTCAACTATTATAAAAACCTTGATACAGCACCATATAATGAAGCATGGTTTTTGGTTTTAGTTGTTTGTATTGTTGCGTGACCATAATTTGGTGGTAAATATTCTTCGATTTTAGGTATGATATATTTTAGTAATTTTTCGCCTTGAGAAGATATACCGCCACCAATTAAAATTAATCCTGGATCATATACGATTTGAATTTGTGCAATTCCTTCCGCGACATGCGTACTCCAGCGATCGAGAATGGAGATTGCCAACGCATCTTCTTGCTCAGCCAATTCAAAGAGTTTGGGTACATCATCTGAGTAGGGTAACGCATGTGTTTTCATTAGAAATTTCAAGGCATTAGTTGAAGCACGTTGTTCAAAAGTTAATCTGTCTTTTGGTTTATATAATAAATAACCGATTTCGTTTGCTCTATTACGATTGCCGTTGTATAAGCCTCCAACTCTATTGTAAAAAGCGCCTCCTATACCTGTCCCCAATGTCAGACAAAAAATATTATCTGCATCATAATCATGTAAAGTAAGCTCTCCTAGTAATGCTGCATTTACATCATTAAACACTTTTACTTCTGCATTTAGTGGTGAAAGTAACTGATGAAAGTTTGTACCAATAAAGTTTGGAATTGTAGGGCCAGCATATACCACAGTTCCTTTCTTTTCATTGATAACACCAGCACTAGAAATGCCTACTTGCAAAGGATGTATTCTATAAATCTCTTTAAAATGAGACACAAGTTCAAAGATTGCATCAGCAATGAATTCATTGATGTTATTTGGAGTAGGTATTCTTTGATAATTTATGAACTTTAAATTTTCATCTAATACAGCCGCTTTAATATCAGTACCTCCGATATCAATTGCTATTTTATAATTAGTCATTATTCATACCTCCATTCGTAGTATTTACATTAATATGTATCATTTTTTAATTTAAAAGTGTAGTTATAATAACTATGAAAAATATTTTCATCGAAATTTAATATAAGTGATGAATATTTTCAAAATACTATTGATACTGTTAATGGTAGCGTTTACAATTTGAACTGTAAATAGAAAAGATTTTTAGCTTTAACTTACAGCAAGAGGGACTTTAAGGGTTAATCAAAATATATAAACATAAGTTGGAGGGAAATTTATGAAAGAGAATTTTAAAGGCTTGTATGCTGCATTATTAGTACCATTTGATGAACATGGTGAAGTGAAAGAAGAAGGACTGCAACAAATTGCTAAAAATGCAATTGAAACTGAGGGCTTAGACGGTTTATACGTGAATGGCAGTTCAGGGGAAAACTTTTTACTAAGCAAAGAGCAAAAGAAGCAAGTATTTAAAGTTGCAAAAGAAGCGGTTAATGACGAAGTAACATTGATTGCACAAGTAGGATCTTTAGATTTAAATGAAGCAATTGAATTAGGGAAATACGCAACAGAATTAGGTTATGATGCTATTTCTGCAGTCACACCATTTTATTATCCATTTACTTTCGAGGAAATCAAAGACTATTATTTTGAACTAATTGAAGCAACACAAAATAACTTGATTATTTATGCGATTCCTGACCTTACAGGTGTCAATATTTCTATTGAACAATTTGCTGAACTCTTTAATCATGAAAAAGTAATTGGTGTTAAGTATACTGCTCCCAACTTCTTCTTATTAGAACGTATACGTAAAGCTTTTCCTGATAAATTAATACTTTCTGGATTTGATGAAATGCTTGTACAAGCTGCAATTTCAGGTGTAGATGGAGCTATCGGTTCTACGTATAACGTAAATGGTAAACGTGCAAGACAAATATTTGATAAAGCACAAAACGGGTCGATTGATGAGGCTTATCAAATTCAACACGAGACAAATGACATTATAGAGACAGTACTATCTATGGGGATATATTCTACATTAAAAGAAATTTTAGCGACACGTGGTATAGATGGTGGTTTACCGAAACGCCCGTTTAAACCATTTAATGAAACGAATAGAAGTAAATTAGCAAAGTTAATCAAAGACTATAACTTATAAGACATCACGTTAGGGGTTGAAGTAAATGCAGCAAGTAGGGTTTGGTGCTTGGAACTGGGTAGCAGTCATTGCTTACCTTGTCGTTATGTTATTAATTGGGGCTTATTTTACGAAACGCGCGAGTCAAAATACAGATAGTTTTTTTACTGCAAGTGGTAGATTACCGTCTTGGGCAGTAGGCTTTTCTATTTATGCTACAACATTAAGTGCAATTACTTTTATGTCGACACCTGAAAAGGCGTTTTTGACGGACTGGTCATATATAGCAGGTAATATAGCAATTGTCGCTATTATTCCATTACTCATTTATTTTTATGTACCATTCTTCAAAAAGTTAAAAGTGACATCGGCATATGAATATTTAGAAGCGAGATTTGGACCTAGTGTCCGTGTTATTGGGTCATTACTTTTTGTGTTCTTTCATTTAGGGAGAGTAGCAATTGTTATTTATTTACCGACACTTGCAATTACAGCAGTATCGGATATGAATCCGTATGTCGTTGCAAGTTTAGTAGGTATTTTATGTATATTATATACATTTTTAGGTGGTTTTGAAGGCGTTGTATGGAGCGATTTTATCCAAGGGGTCATTTTACTAGGTGGCGCAGCAGCTATTATTATCTTAGGTGTCGTGCATATTCAAGGTGGCATGGAAACGGTTGTATCCGATGCGCTTGAACATAAAAAGGTCATCAGCGTAGATAATTGGAAACTTAACACTGCAGCGGCGGCTATTCCAATTATTTTTCTAGGTAATATTTTCAATAATTTACATCAATACACAGCGAGTCAGGATGTTGTACAACGTTATCAGGCATCTGAGTCCATGAAAGAAACGAAAAAATCATTATGGATGAATGGTGCATTAGCATTAATATCAGCTCCTCTATTTTATGGTATGGGGACGATGTTATATTCTTTCTATAATCACGAAAGTTCACTACCCGAAGGATTTAATACATCTTCAATCGTTCCGTATTTTATCCTTACTGAAATGCCACCATTTATTGCAGGGTTATTAATTGCAGCGATATTTGCTGCAGCTCAGTCTACTATTTCATCGAGTTTAAACTCAATATCAGCTTGTCTATCGGTCGATATCAAACATAGATTCTTTGGTAAAGGCGCAGAAAAAGATGAGGTAAGAACAGCAAGATGGATGATTATAATTTCTGGGCTATTTGGATTTGGTATGTCTATTTATTTGATAGCTTCTGATTCAAATGATCTATGGGATTTATTCTTATTAATTACAGGACTTGTAGGCGTACCATTAGCAGGTGTGTTTGCTGTAGGGATTTTTACAAGAAGAACAAATACTTTTGGTGTTATAGCAGGATTGATATTAGGAATTATTTTTGCTTATATCTTTAATGGTATGGGCGGTGGTAACTCACCATTCTTTGTATCTATTATTTCATTTGGTGTTGCATTTATCTGTTCTTACATTATTAGTATTATTATACCTGGTGAACAAAAAGACATTAAAGGCTTAACAATTTTTGATATTAAAGAAAATACCAATTATATTGCGAAAGTTCATGATAAAAAAGAAAAGTAGTTTAATGTCATAAATGGACAATTAAGTAAAGAGGCTGGATAAATAATTCAGGCTCTTTATATGTTTTTTAAGGTTGTCTGTTTTATCATTTAATACTTTGGTTTGTAGAATTAGTTATATTGGTAATGATATTATAGTAACAGTTCTTAGTGTAATAATTAGTTATAAATTACTCAAATATAAGGAGGGGCATTTATGCCTTTAGGTTCAATTGTAGCCATTCTTTGCGCAATTTTTGTAATATTTTTAATACCATATTATGAGAAAAAGAATAAGAAAAAATAATTTTGCTGGGACATAATGTCTCGGCTTTTAGTTTGTTATAGGGAAGATAATCTATTTTAATAAATAAAAATGAAATCATAGTAGAATGTAAAAGGAGTTTGACGTTTGGTGAAGGCTATTCTATATTAATTATGTCAAAAACTTTTTACATTTAGGAGCTGGGATTATGAGTATTATGTTGTTCATAGGAGTGTTGCTATTTTCTTGTTTTTGGACTTGGATTACAAGTAAATTTTTGCCAGCTGAAACTTTAGATAAAAATAAATCACAATCACGATATGATGAAAGACAAAGTAAAATGTTTATAGAAATTCTGGCGAAGAGTTTTATTTGGCTTATATATTCACTGCTATTTTTATTATTATTAAGAGTTTTTGGTTGGTTTGATGCTGAGGGCGCTTTAACATCAACTTATCCTGAAATTATATTTATATTAATAGGTTTATTTTTGTTAATATTTAACTATTTTACGACCAAAAAGAAATACACTTAAAAAAGGTTGATTAAATGAAAAATAAAATAAAGGCTTATAGAAAGCAGAATGGTTTATCACAGGAAACGTTAAGTAAAAATTTAAATGTTTCAAGACAAACCATAAATGCGATTGAAAATGATAAATACGACCCCTCTTTAACGTTAGCATTTAAATTAGCCAAACAGTTTAATGTTACAGTGGATGAATTATTTTCTTAGGCATATCAGTTTATTTTTGAACAAGGGAAGTTTAATATAAAGCTATTAAATTAGTAATGAAACGAGGAATGAACTTTATGTCTACATTGGTTATTGTTGCACACCCAGATATTAATAATTCAACTGTTAATAAAGCTTGGAGAGATGAATTATCTCAACATGAGGAATTGGTAACCGTCCACGAAATCTACCCAGAATACCCACACGGTCAAATTGATATTGAAAAGGAACAAAAATTGCTTGAAGCACACGACCATATTATTTTTCAATACCCATTGTATTGGTACAGTTGTCCGCCATTATTAAAACAATATTTAGACGAAGTATTTACTCATGGCTGGGCATATGGCTCACAAGGAAATGCGCTGAAAGGAAAGCAAATTGGATTAGCGATATCTATCGGAAGCGTGCCTGAAGCTTATACATCAGAAGGTAACGTGCAATTTACAATTGATGAATTAGTCAGCCCAATGATTGCGACAACGTGTTTTGTAAAAGCAAATTATGTAGGTGCGCATAAATTATACAGTGCATTTACAGTTACGCCGAGTCAATTAGCGGAAAATACACAAACGTATTTAGAATTTATCAAACAAATATAAAATTAGTGAGCCTGTGATATAAACATGTCACAGGCTCAAATTTTATTTTTAACAGTAATTAAATCTATAACTTTTCAAGGTGAGGCTATGTAAAAGAAATTTATATAAATATTACTTATATTGAATAGTATTTACTTAATTTAGTTTGAGAAAGTAGAGAAAAATAAAAATATAGTTTAAATAATTTACGCTCAATTATGTTAGTAATTGTTATAGAGTTCATAAGTTTACTTTGAAACAATTAGTATTGTCGATATAATGAAAGGGCGTACATATAAATTGGAAGATTTGAGGGGACAATATGATAAAAGTAATCGCAGTTGATATGGATGGTACGTTTTTAGATTCAAATAAAATGTATGATGAGCAAAGGTTTGATAAGATATTCCAGCAACTTAAAGCTCAAAATATTAAATTTATAGCAGCAAGTGGCAATCAATATGCAAAATTAAAGTCAATATTTGGCGAACGTGACATGTTCTTTGTAGCTGAAAATGGGGCCGTCATTTATGAAGGTAATACTTTATACGACTATCAGGCATTTGACAGAGATTTTTACCAAGCAATTATTGACTATTTAAATATTGACCGTGGAATTAATAATTTAATTGTTTGTGGGCTAAACAGTGCCTATATTTTAAAAGACAATACAGATGCATTTAAAAAAGATGCACATTTCTATTATCGTAAACTAAAAGAAATAGATTCTTTTCAAGATTTACCAGAGGATGAATATGTAAAAATTGCGCTTAATATTAATAGGAAATCTCATCCATCGTTAGATGAAGATTTAAGTAACAAATTTAGCGAAAATTTAAAATTAGTGTCTAGTGGTCGTGATAGTATTGATTTAATTATACCAGGCATGACTAAAGGCAGTGCTTTACAGCGACTTTTAAAATATTGGGAAATAAATGAAGAAGATTTGATGGCTTTTGGTGATGCCAATAATGATTTAGACATGTTGCAACTAGCTAAGCATAGTTACGTTATGGCAAATAGCGAAGATGAAACATTATTCAAAGTTGCTAATTATGTGGCACCATCTCATGATGAACAGGGTGTGCTTACTACTATTGAAGAAAAAGTACTTCATCCATTAAATTAATGACAAATAAAGACTGTCATATCTTAGCGCATAATTTATAAACATATCGTTTTAATAAGATTTGAAATTTGACTATACTTAAAAGTACTTAAATTGAAAGGTAGGGTATAAAAGTTATGGACCAAATGCAACAAACGCTGCTAAATGCTTTTAATTTTAGGCATGCAACAAAACGTTTTGACGCTAATAAAAAAATCTCTGATAGTGATTTTAATACCATCTTAGAGACAGGAAGGTTGTCTCCAAGTTCATTAGGGTTAGAACCGTGGAAATTCGTCGTGGTTCAAAATCGTGAAATAAGAGATGAACTTAAAGAAATCAGTTGGGGAGCACAAGGCCAACTAGATACGGCGAGCCATTTTGTTTTGATTTTAGCACGTAAAAATGTGACTTCACAATCACCATATGTACAACATATGATACGAAATATTAAACAATATAGTGAAGAGAGTATTCCTGCTACAGAACAAAAATTTGATAATTTCCAAACTAGTTTTCATATAAATGATACACCACAATCTTTACTAGATTGGGCGAGAAAACAAACTTATATTGCTCTTGGTAATATGATGACAAGTGCAGCATTGCTAAATATAGATTCATGTCCAATTGAAGGATTTGATTTAGACGCTGTTACGGCATACTTGTCAGAAAAAGGCATTGTTGATTCTGAAAACTTTGCACCTTCAGTTATGGTAGCTTTTGGATACAGAGAAGCTGAACCTAAAGCTAAAGTACGTCAGCCGCAAACTGATGTCGTTAAATGGTTAGAATAAACGATAAAAGGAAGTGGGATAGTAATTTTTGAAATTGAATTACAGTCCCACTTCCTTTTTTGATTTGATGTTAACTTTACCTTAATAATTATTTTTTACAAGTAAGTTAATTTTTATCTGCTACTAAGTTTTCATTGCTGTGTATAATAATTTCAAAGCCTTCTGGTCCAACGAATTGTTCTCTATCCGCATTTGGTTTGTAAATTGACACTTTTGATAATCCAAGACTGCTATCATTATCTTGACGTACGATGTTAGATTGCCACGTATTGATAGCAATGTGATGATGGTAGTGGTTCATAGACATGAAAAGCGCTTGAGGAAAATCAGAAATGTGCTCAAGTCCTAGTTTATTTATATAGAAATCTTCTGATTCATCCAAGTTGACTGCTTTCAAATGTAAATGACCAATTTTTGCATTATCTGGCATGCCTTGCCAACCAGTCTCGCTACGTTGTGCCACTAGGTCATCGACGTCTACCCCAAGAGTATCCATTTTGACTTTATTATCTTCCCATAGCCAATTTTCTTTAGGTCGATCATCATAGATTTCGATACCATTACCTTCAGGATCAGCGAAATACAACGCTTCACTAACTAGATGGTCTCCTCCACCAATTTGTAAGCCTAAACTTGCAGCATGATATAAAAAGTTACCTAAATCTTGTCTATTAGGTAATAATAAGGCGATATGGAATAGCCCTGATTCCCTAATAGAAGGACGTCTACCATTATTGATTTCCTGTAACGTTAAGGTGTGACCATTACTTCCTATATTGAAAGTAACGACTGTATTTGTTTCTGATTTGATAGCTAAACCTAAAATTTGTGTATAAAAAATGGTCATTTTTGTTAAATCAGCAACGTTCAAAGTAATATTAGTGACTTGTATGGATTGATTATCGTGAAAAGACATTGTCCTACTCCTTATCGAATACTTGTATTTTAATTAATTACAAGTATTACTTTAGTATAAAAAGTATACCTAGTCAATGAAAAATGCTTAGCGTAATATTACTTTTCAAATAGTGTATATCTTTTATAAAATGGGTATAACGTTACGTCAGTAAATACATAGATAGGACTGTTAAATATGACACACTATTATTTTAAAGAAAACTTTTTTAATGCATCAAAGTCTATAATCGATATATATGACGATACTAAGGAAGTAGCTTTTAAATTACAATTATTTTATACATCTGCGGGACAGGAAGCGATGGCTTTGTTTGGTAATAGTAAACAGAACTTTGAAATCACAGATGGCCATGATACTTTTCGAATTTTACAAGAAAGAACAATTAGTGGTGCGATTAAAACACCGTTTAAAACAGTATGGCAAGTAGAAAAGAACGGTGAGAAGATTGGAATTTTTCGCTCTAAGATGGGATTTAAACCATCTATGCAGTTCGAAGGTGATAAAGGGGATATATTAAAATTCCAATCTGGATTCTTTTCAAGAAGTGTTACTGTCTCTGATGGTCATTACAAATTGATGCAAACTAAATCAGAACGTTTTAAATTAGCCTCGAGACATGATTTGTATATTGAAACTAAAACATATAATCCAGCGATGCTTATTATGCTGTTCCAAGTTTTTTATGAGTTTCAAGAACAACAAAGAAGAAATTCAAATTAATTTTAAGTGGCACAAACTCGGTATAAATCATACGTTTTTAGCTTAACTTTACTAATAGAAAACGGAAACATGAACTCCAACGCATTTGTATAGATTTCATGTTTCCGTATTTTAGTGAACAGTAAGTGGAATTGCTGTGTAAAATATCCATTCTATTTACATATATCTTCATGTGGTAAGATATGAGAACATAGAATAAAAACATCATTGGGGGTGACGGGATGAAAGTATTTTGGAAATTGGGATGGTTTTTTAAACAGCAAAAACTGAGTTATATCATTGGTTTAGGTACATTATTGTTAATTGCATTAATTGAAATTGTGCCACCACAGATTATCGGGCGTACGATAGATCAAATGACAACACATAAATTAACACCTAAGTTATTAATAATTTATTTAGCTATATTAATTGTAGTTGCCATATTAACTTATGTACTTAGATATGTATGGAGGTTGTCTATATTCGGAACGAGTCAAAAGTTAGGGCAAATATTAAGGACATATCTTTTCAGCAAGTATACCGATATGATTGCTATATTTTTCCAAAATAGACGTACAGGAGATTTAATGGCACATGCTACAAATGATATCCGAGCTGTACAAAATGCTGCAGGTGCTGGAATCCTCATGATTGCTGATTCATTGATAACAGGGGGTACTGTTGTTATAACGATGGCTATAACAGTAAGTTGGAAACTCACATTAATTGCTATGATACCATTACCATTTATGGTGTTATTAACAAGTTTTTATGGATCGCTTTTAAGTAAAGGATTTAAAAAGGCTCAAGCTGCATTTAGTAAATTAAATGATAAGACACAAGAAAGTGTTGCTGGTATTAAAGTTACTAAAACATTTGGGTATGAATCAAGTGACCAAGCAGACTTTAAAGATTTAAGCGATGATGTAGTAGATAAAAATCTGAAAGTATCTAAAATAGACGCATTATTTGACCCGACAATTACGCTAGTTATTGGTACAAGTTACTTTTTATCTATTGCGTTTGGCGCACAAATGGTTTTTCGTAATGAGATAAGCTTAGGGCAACTCATAACGTTTACGACGTATCTCGGGATGTTAGTATGGCCGTTGTTAGCGTTGGGATTATTTTTTAACATTGTGCAAAGAGCGAAAGCTTCTTATGAACGTATAGATGAAATTGGAAACTTACCTAATGGTATCGATACGCATTATAAAATTGATAAAAGTCCTCAAGGTGATATTCAGTTTAATATCAATCGATTTAATTTCCCGGGTAATGATAAACAAGGTGTATATGATATTCATTTTACAATTGAACAAGGTACCACAGTAGGTATTGTTGGGCGAACAGGTTCAGGTAAAAGTACATTGATAAGACTATTGTTGAGAGAGTTTGACACTAAACATGCTCAAGATATAACGTATGGCGGTCATCCATTGAGTGATTATAAAGTTGAATTATTAAGAACGCAATTTGGTTATGTGCCACAAGAACACTTCTTATTTTCTACCACGATTAGAAATAATATCGCGTTTAGCAACGAAACTATAGAGGATGAGCAAATATATGAAGTGAGTCGATTAAGTCATATCCACGATGATATTATGCATTTTACTAATGGATATCAAACAATTGTCGGGGAACGGGGCGTATCATTATCAGGTGGTCAGAAGCAACGTGTTTCTATTGCCAGAGCTTTATTGTTAAATCCTGAGGTATTGATTTTGGATGATTCATTATCTGCTGTTGATGCACAAACTGAAGAAGTAATATTAGAGAACTTAGAACATTTGAGAAAGTTTAAAACTAATATTATAACAGCACATCGTATGAGTGCCGTGAAACATGCTGATCTTATTATTGTTATGGATGAAGGGAAAATAATTGAGCGTGGTCACCATGAATCATTAATGCAACAACGAGGCTGGTATTATGAAACATATCAAGCTCAAGCATTACAAGCCAAACTGTCACGCGACTTAGACAATCTTACGAAAGGGGATGGTGAAGATGACTGAATACGAACACGCTAACTTAACGGCTAAAGATCAAGGTAGTGTGTTGATAAGGTTGTTTAAATATACATTACCCTATAAGTGGATTATTGCCTTGGCGTTCCTAACATTGATCATAGCAACTGTTGCAAGTATGATGACGCCCTATATGGTAAAAATATTTATCGATGATTATTTAACACCGCAAAATTTTCCAAGAGGTAGTATGATTTGGCTCATTGTTATTTTCTTAGGTGTACAAATAATTGGCGCATTAACACTTTATTTTAGCCAATACCTTTTTCAATATTTAGCCTTTAAAGTGATACAACAATTGAGAATTGACGCCTTTAATAAACTAGGAAAATTAGGTATGAAATATTTTGATGAAGTACCAAGTGGAAGTATTGTCTCACGATTAACAAATGATACGGAAACCATCGTGGATATGATTGTTGGCGTGTTTTCAACTTTTATTATGGCATTATTTATGATGATATCTAGTTATGTCATGATGTTTGTACTAGACGTTAAATTAGCTTTGATAGCACTTGTCTTTTTGCCAATTATTTTTGTGATTTTGTCTACTTATCGTAAGTATTCAGCGTATTTATTTTCAAAATCAAGGCAGCGTTTGTCTGATTTGAATTCAAAATTAGCAGAGTCAATTGAAGGTATGAGAATTATACAAGCTTTTAATCAAGAAAAACGCTTAAATAAAGAATTTAATCAAATTAATGATGAGCATTATCAATATATGTTAAAAACTGTGAAACTAGACAGCTTATTGTTAAGACCAGCTATCAGTTCTATCTCAATCTTTGCTATTGTAATGATTCTTGGTTATTTCGGAGTAATTAGTTTTACGACAGGTGTGACAGCGGGTGTAGTTTTTGCATTTATTCAATACATGGAACGCTTTTTTGAACCGATTAATCAAGTGAGCCAAAATCTAAATATTTTACAGCAAGCGCTTGTCTCAGCAAGTAGAGTTTTTGCATTAATTGATGATAATAATTATGAACCACAACAAGATGAAATAGCGTCAAATTGTATAGGACCCGGCAAAATAGAGTTTGAAAATATAAGTTTTAGTTATGATGGTAATACAGATGTACTAAAAGATATTAATTTTACTGCAAATCCTGGTGAAATGATAGCACTTGTTGGTCATACGGGATCTGGTAAAAGTTCAATCATCAACTTGTTTATGAGATTTTATGAATATCAACGAGGAGATATTAAGATAGACGGACATTCTATCAAGACAATACCCAAAGCAGAATTAAAAGAAAAGATAGGCTTAGTATTACAAGATGCATTTATCTTTTATGGAACTATAGCGTCTAATATAAAATTATATCATCCTACAATGACGTATGAACAAGTGAAGGTAGCAGCAGAATTTGTTCATGCTAATCGTTTTATTGAGCAACTACCTGAACAATATCAGCACAAAGTAATTGAAAAGGGTAGCGCTTTTTCAAGTGGTCAAAGGCAGTTAATTGCATTTGCTAGAACAATTGCTACGGATCCTAAAATTTTGATTTTAGACGAAGCAACTGCCAACATTGATTCTGAGACTGAAGAACAAATACAACAATCATTAAATGAAATGCGTAAAGGTCGAACAACGTTAGCGATAGCCCATCGGTTATCTACAATTCAAGATGCAGACCAGATATTTGTGTTAAACCGAGGCGAGATAGTCGAAAGTGGCACCCACGAGCAACTAATTGCGCAAAAAGGGATTTATCATAATATGTATTTACTTCAAAATGGTTAAGGCTTTGTTCGTAAGTATATTAATGCGTATTATGATTGATTTAATTAATAAGCAACATAATAAAAAAGGTGAAACTAAGGCATTAATTTTATACTTAGTTTCACCTTTTAATTGTATATAAATTAAATAAATGTATACCACATCAATCACATGTAATCCTATTTGATTGATTGGTTATTAAACTTTAACCTGCGTATACATCTTGGTATTCATCATTCTTTTCAATCACACTTTTGGCGAATGGACAAGAAGCAACAACTTTTAAGTTATTCTCGCGTGCATAATCAACTACAGATTTTACTAATTGTGAACCGATGCCTTGACCGCCTAATTCATCAGGCACACCTGTGTGATCAATATTGATTTGGTTATCTCCTTGAGGTTGGAAAGTGATTTGTGCTTGTGGGTTATTTTCGTCGTCACCAATATAAAACTTGTTTGAACCTTGTTTGATTTCAGCCATACTATCTCTCCTAATTATAAGTCATATATATTAAATATCACATTTTAGTGATTGTTAAACAAAACGAGGAGTGAATAAAAAAGAATATTAGTAGATTAAGTAAAAACCATTGAAATATCCTAAAAATAAGTTTATAGTTTTAACGGAATAATTTCGATTTGGAGGGGCGTTTTTTGAGGAAAAGTATAATACTCATTATGACATGTGTAGTTGTCGTGATGTTGAGTGCATGTGGTAATATCAATAAAGGCGAAAACAAAGACGTCAGTTCAAAGAATAAACTTAAAATTTATACTACGGCATTTGCGTTTCAAAGTTTTACTGAGCAAATAGGCGGTAAATACGTAGATGTAGAATCTATCTATCCACCAGGCGCCGATATGCATACTTTTGAACCAACACAAAAAGAAATGGTCAATATTGCAAAAGGTGATTTATTTATCTATTCTAACAAAGAGATGGATCCAGTTGCTAAAAAAATCGCAGGTTCTATTAATAATAAGGATTTAAAATTAGCATTAACGGCTAACTTTACGCATGATGATCTAGTTGTAAATCATGAACACGAACATGAAGGACATGACCATGACCACGAAGCGGATGGGCATAATCATGAAGAAGGCAGTGAAGACCCACATGTTTGGCTAGATCCAGTTCTAAATAAAAAAATGGTGAAATCAATCAAAGATGATTTAGTGAAAAAAGACCCTCAACATAAAACTTATTATGAGAACAATTATAAACAAGTCGTTGATGACTTAAATGACATAAACCAAAGCCTAACTAAAATAACAGAGCATCCAAAGCGTGGTACTGTAGTGATTTCTCACGACTCTATTGGTTATTTAGCAAATCGTTATGGATTTAAACAAGAAGGTGTCAGCGGTATGAATAACGAAGAACCTAGTCAAAGAGACTTGATGAATATTGTTAACAATATCAAACAGACTAAACAACCTTATGTACTTTATGAACAAAATATTTCATCTAAAGTTACGGATGTAATACAAAAAGAATCTAATTCAACACCCTTAAGTTTTCACAATATGGCAACACTTTCTAAAGAAGAAAGTAAAGAGAGCAATATTACTTATCAATCCTTAATGAAACAAAACATAAAATCATTAGATAAAGCATTAAATGAATAACATTAGCAACCCCCTGAGACCGAAAATATCTCAGGGGGTTTGCTATACTAGAATATGATTTTGCGCAATAGGTTTATTTTATTAAAAAAGATAATTGTTTTAAAGTTTCTCGTGTTATGTTTTTAGTCATATCTTATATAGGAAACAGTTGTGTTGTAGTATTCTTCTAAACCGTGTACACCATCGGCGCCACCAATACCGGATTCTCTCCAACCTGCGTGGAAACCGTTTACTACTTCTTCGGCTTCACAATTTGCATAAACTTCACCAAACTTAAGCTTTTCAGTGGCTAACATAATTTCTTTTAAATTTTCTGAGAAGATAAAGGATGATAAGCCAGCATTTGTATCATTGGCTTGAGCAATTGCAGTATCAAAATCTTGATAAGTTACGATAGGTAAAACAGGTCCGAAAATTTCATTTTTAAATGCTTCATCTTCACTGTTTACGTTATCTAAAATAGTCGGTTCATAGAAGAAACCGGAGCGTTCTATCTTATGTCCACCCGTAATTAAAGTAGCGCCATTTTTTACGGCGTTTTGTACTTTTTCATCAATACTATCAAGTTGTTGTTGATTAATGATCGCGCCGTAATCAGTGGTTTCATCAAATGGATCGCCCACTGTTAATTGTTCCATTTTGGCTTTTAATTTATTTATAAAATCTTTGTGAACGTCTTCGTGTACAAAAATACGTTCAGGACATGTACATACTTGTCCAGCATTATTGATTCTGGCTGTAACAATATAATCAACAGCTTTATCTAAGTTAGCATTAGGCGTTACTAGTACAGGAGCATTACCACCAAGTTCTAAATTCACCTTTTTAACTGTATTGGCACTTTCAGCGTATACTGATTTGCCAGCTCTCATACTCCCCGTAAGCGAAATGAGTTGGATATCAGGATGTTGTGCTAATTGAGTACCTACTGTTTCACCTGTACCAGGAAGTATTTGGACAAGTCCAGCTGGTATTGTGGAAGCACGAATAAGTTCTGCAATTTTCAATGTGATTAATGAAGTCGCTTCACTCGGTTTAATAACGACAGAACAACCTGTGATAATCGCAGGGATGACTTTTCTCATTAATACCATAATAGGTGCATTCCATGGAACGATACCAGCAGTAACACCAATTGGCTTTTTAGTTAGTAAGATAGTCTCGTTCTCTCTAGTGTTCTGTAAAACTTCACCTTTATTGTTCATGCTTAAGCTTGTCATATAATCAATAAAGTGTATTGCTTTATCTATTTCTCCTTTCGCAGATGCGAGCGTTTTACCTTGTTCTTTAACATATAATGTTGCAAGTTCATCTTTGTTTTCTTCGAGTAGGGGAATTAATAACTTAACGTGATCTGCGCGTGTAGGTTCTGGTGTTTGTTCCCATTCTAATTGCGCTTGTTTTGATTTAGCAACTGCATCATTAACATCATTCTCAGTTGCAAAAGTTATCGTATCTATCTTTTCTCCAGTTGCAGGGTTAATAACGTCCATCGTGTCTGTTGATTTACTTTCTATAAATTCATTGTTTATAAATAATTGATTCAATGTTTGACACCTCCACACTCTATGCATACCACTTATGTTCCTTCTGAAAACGACATACTTTATTTTTATATAATAGTAAGTAGCCATAGTTAGTTAGAAAATCAGAAATAATAAACCGTAAATACCGTAAAGAAGAATATTCAGAAATCGAGAGTATATTTTTTATACTAAATAATTGACTAATTTGGAAAGAGGGGTTATAATTTATCTCGAATTCGAAATAAAATTCGGAAAGTTGGTGATTCCAATGAATCGTACAAAAGAATCTTTAAATTCATTTGTTGGTTTAAATCGAACGGTAGATCATTTAATGAAGATTGTTAGAAAAGATGTCCAAAGGCATGGTTTAAATGTAACTGAATTTGCAGTTATGGAATTACTTTATAACAAAGGCGACCAACCGATACAGCGTATTGGTAATAGAGTACTTATTGCAAGTAGTAGTATTACCTATGTTGTGGATAAACTTGAAGAAAAAGGATGCGTCATTAGGCAACGAGATGAACAAGATAAACGTGTGACGAACGCATCATTAACTGAAAAAGGCTATGCAATGATGGATGAAATTTTTCCTGATCATGCTTCAACATTAGAATCAACATTTTCAGTATTAACTGATGATGAAATAACTGTATTGCAACAAGCTTTAAAAAAACTAAGTGCTCAACCTATAGAATAGTAGTAGCGCTTAAAATTTTAACTTAAATTACTTCGAAATCGAGGTAAAATTATAAAGAGGAGTTTTACTATGACAAATAATCAATTATTGGGCATTCACCACGTAACAGCTATGACAGATGACGCTGAAAGAAACTATAAATTTTTCACTGAAATTCTAGGCATGAGACTTGTTAAGAAAACAGTTAACCAAGACGATATATATACCTATCACACATTTTTTGCGGATGATGAAGGTTCTCCAGGTACAGATATGACATTCTTCGATTTTCCTAATGTACCTAAAGGTGCACCTGGTACAAACTCCATTACACGTCCATCATTCAGAGTACCTAATGACGCGGCTCTTGAATACTATGAACAACGTTTTAATGAGTTCGGAGTGCAACATGAAGGTATACAAGAATTATTTGGCACAAAAGTATTACCATTTGAAGAAGAAGACGGACAAAGTTATCAACTTGTATCTGATGAGGATAATGAAGGCGTTGCACCTGGTAAACCATGGAAAAATGGGCCAGTACCAACTGACAAAGCGATTTATGGTTTAGGGCCAATTGAAATTACTGTAAGTTACTTTGATGATTTTAAGAAAATTTTAGAAGAAATTTATGGTATGAAAGCAATTATTGAAGAAGAAAACGTAGCCATTTTAGAAGTTGGTGAAGGCGGTAATGGTGGTCAAGTTATTTTAAGACAAGATACTCAAGGTCCTGAAGCAAGACAAGGCTATGGTGAAGTGCACCACGTATCATTTAGATTGAAAGATCATGAAGCAATTGAACAGTGGTTAGAAAAATATAAAGCAGCTGGTATAGGTAATTCAGGTTTAGTTGATAGATTTTATTTCGAGGCACTATATGCACGCATTGGTCATATTTTAATAGAAGTATCAACAGATGGACCAGGGTTTATGGATGACGAGCCATATGAAACTTTAGGTGAAAGTTTAGCACTCCCACCATTTTTAGAAGAGCAGCGTGAGTATATTGAATCAGAAATACGTCCATTTGATACAAAAAGATAGTTTAGCAAAGACAACATTAATAACAAAGAATCCCTAAAGAAATGTAAAAATAAATAATTAGAAAGTTAGGGGGAAATCGAGATGGAAGCAATTCAACATATCCACCATATTTCAGCAATTGTTGGTAATCCTGAAGAGAATATAAAATTTTATAGAGATATATTGAACTTGAAACTAATCAAGAAAACAGTAAATTATGATGATCCTTCAACCTATCATTTATATTTTGCGAACAATTCAGTAGATAACGGTACAATCATTACTTTCTTCAACTGGCCAAATACACATAAAGGACGTATCGGTAATGGCCAAGTAGAACGTATTGCATTCAGAGTTCCAAAAGGCTCCCTTGATGAATGGGCACAGTATTTAGAAGCACACCAAATAGAAATAATGATTACGCAATTATTTGAATCTAAAACGTTAGAGTTTGAAGATATACACGGTTTGCCTTTAGCATTGGTGGAAGATGATAAAGTTCAAAGTGACCAACAATCCATTATTGGTTTTCATGGCGTCACGCTGTTATCTTTAAACCCGCAAGAAACAGTAAAAACTTTAACAACTGATATGGGTCTGGTTAAAACGAGCGAAGATGAAGGATATATTCATATTGAAACACAAGGTGAGTGGCGTCATCATGTTATAGTAAAAAAACAAATTGCTGACACAAACGTTCGTTGGGGCGTTGGCGTCGTTCATCACATTGCATGGTCAGTTCCAACAAACCAAGCACATCTTGATTGGCAAGCATATATGAGTAACAAAGGTTATCACGTAACAGAAGTTAAAGACCGTAGCTATTTTAATGCAATTTACATGAAAGAACACGGTGGTATTATCTTTGAATTTGCAACAGAAGGCCCTGGGTTTACGATAGACGAACCGTTTGATCAGTTAGGTCATCAGTTAGTGCTACCACCACAATACGAAGATAGAAGAGATGAATTATTACGTTTATTACCACAGATACGCGTTTAACATTAGTAATTAAAAAGGAGATGGAAATTTATGGAACATATTTTTAGAGAAGGTGAAGCTAACGCGCCGACATTCATTTTATTACATGGTACTGGCGGAGACGAAAATGATTTATTACCATTAGCTCAAGCACTTAATCCTAAATACAATGTCCTCAGTCTCAGAGGTGAAATTTCTGAGAATGGAATGAATCGTTTCTTCAAAAGACTTGGAGAAGGAAAATACGATTTAGAAGATTTAAAATACCGTACTGATAGATTAATCTCATTTTTAAAAGAAGCGGCTGAACGTTATAGTTTTGACTTGTCAAAAGCAGTACCTGTTGGATTTTCAAATGGATCGAATATTGCAATCAGCATGATTTTACATCCAGACACATCTTTTAAAAAAGCTTTATTATATGCGCCATTATATCCAGTAGACCTTGTTGATAATAAAGATTTAAGTGATATGAATGTATTGCTTTCAATGGGGCAGCATGATCCAATTGTTCCTGTCGAAGCGAGTGAAAATGTAATTAATATCTTTGAAAGTCGTGGCGCTCGAGTAGAGCAAGTTTGGGTTAATAGTCATGAACTAACACAAGCTGGTGTAGCAGCAGGACAATCATTATTAGATTAATAAAATAATAAGCCATCGACATCATACATTAGTAAAGTATGATGTTCGGTGGCTTATTTTGTATGAGTTCAATTTGAGTTAGGAATTATAAAATTATTTATTATATCTGATGAATAGTTAATAGAATAAAAAGAAGGAATTAATAAATGGATAATAGTCGAATGCTTATTGTCATGGGTATATAAAACGGAATAGTGAGTGGATTAGAACGGCAAAATAGTGTTATACATTTTAATCAACTTTTGCTGATATAATGACAGATATATGGATGAATAAATAAATTAACTGAAAATCCCCAAGTCATGTTTACAATAACTAAACATGACTTGGGGATTAGCTGTTACATAAGGCCAATAAGTTTCATCCATAGTGATCCAACGCCTAACCATATTACAAAATAGAAGAAGGCGAGTATTGCATTCATAGTCCACCAACGATTTTGCGAAACGTAGCCAGCTGAATACAGGATTGGTGCCGGACCACTACTATAGTGTGTAGTAGAAGCCATTAAATTCCCGAAGAAACCTAACATTAATGCACTATATAATGGTGGTGCGCCCGTAGCAATAGCTACACCAAGTAGGGCTGAGTACATTGCACTAACATGTGCGGTTGAACTTGCAAATAGATAGTGTGAATAGAAGTAAAAGAGTATCAAAATAATTAAAACGATTGGCCAATTTAAGCCGCCTAAACTACCTGATATCGATTCACTTAACCAAGGAATAAAGCCGAGTTCATTAAGTTGATTTGCCATCATTACTAGGATTGAGAACCAGACTAAAGTATTCCAAGCACCAGTTTCTTTAAGAATATCATTCCAAGTAAGCACACCTGTAATGAGCAATAGAGATAGTGCAATAAAAGCAGTTAAAGTAGCATTAATATTTAAAGTACTACCTAGAACCCAAAGTCCAAGTGCAATGATGAAGATTGCAATCATGAATTTTTCACTTTTAGCCATGATGCCCATATCAGTGAGTTCATTTTCAGCCCATGATTTGGCATTTGGTGTTTCTTTAATTTCTGGTGGATACATTTTATAAATTATAAGGGGCACTAGTATTAATGAAATAATACCCGGGACTAATGCTGCTAAAAACCAGTGCATCCAAGTGATGTCGACACCTTGATGTTTTGCAAGTGATTGTGCAAGTGGGTTACCAGCCATAGCAGTTAAAAACATAGCTGCAGTAATTAAATTACCGTGAAATTCTGTGAAGATAAGAAAAGCACCCATTTTACGTTGCGTACCGTCTTCTGGTTTTGAACCAAATGAACGGGATAGCGCATTGATAATAGGGAACATAATACCACCTGCTCTAGCAGTATTACTCGGCGTGGCAGGTGCAAGGATTAAATCTACACCGATAAGTGAATACCCTAAACCAAGCGTTTTTTTACCGAATAGTTTAACAAATTGTAATGCAATACGTCGCCCCAAACCAGTTTTCACAAAACCTCTAGAAATGAAAAAGGCCATTGCAATTAACCAAATACTGCTATTACCAAATCCAGCTACAGCAGTATCAATTTTAACCGTGTTAGTTAACACAGTTAACGTAAAACCTATCATAGCGATTGCACCTATCGGTAGCGGCTGAGTAATACAACCAATGATTGTGGCTACAAATATAGCAAACATGTGCCAAGCAGCAGAATCTAAACCATCTGGTCTAAGCGGTGTAAATAGCCAGATGATGATACCTGCAGCGATAGGAAAAATAAATTTTTTATAATTAATGCCTTCGTGCATTAGAATCATCTTCCTTTACGTATGATTGTGATAAAAAAAGTAATATAGGAATAGAAAATATAAGTTATAGTGTCCATATATTTTGATATCCTATTAATTTCTTATAAATTTGTCATAATAATTATAATTATGACAATACATATTGTAAAGTTGGTGTTTAAATAGATGAATTTTTTAAAATATAGAAAATAAGGTTTTAAAGCATGGTATTGAGCTTAAAATCCCCATACAAAATTAAATGTGTCTATTTTCGTAATATTCCTTTAACCAAAATTGGGATTAATAGAATAAAACCAAATACACCCATAACTGGGAATACTTTACCTATTAATTCAATAAATCCAATGAAGGTTGTTGCAAATGTAATGGTTATCATCACAATGATAAGTCGATAATAAGATTTACTATAAGGCGTAGTGAATCTTGATGCGAAAGCGTACATAAGCCCAACGACTGTATTATAAATAACCAATACCATTACAACCGACATAAAAATCCCAATAATTGGAGAAATTTGTTTTGCTAACAATAATGAAGGTAGCGCAACACCAGTAATTTGCGTAAATTCAGTAATCATACCTAAGTTGAGCATCAAAAGTAAGAAGGTAATAGTAATACCACCTAATATACCTCCCCAAATTGTTGATTTCTCAAATTTTAAGCGGCCACCCATAACTGATAAAAAGCTAAAAGCGGCGGCAATTTGCAGGCTACCGTAATTAATTGCATCGAACCACCACCATCGATCTGAGCGTCCTTCACTGTTCGCGTAATGATGCGCGGCATTAAAGTTTAACTGTCCTGTAGAAAAGTAATAAACAGCAATGATTGTAACAATAATTACTAAAAATGGCGTAACTATACCTAAAACTGTAATGAGCCGATCAAATTTTAAAAATAGTGTTAGTAAGATAACGAGAACTAAAATCAATGAACTAAATACATAGGGCATTCCTGTACTTTCGTTAATTGTTGATGCCCCACCAGCTGTCATTATCATAGCAAGCGCAAATAAAAATAATGTCAAAATAATATCAAATATTGTTGCGATAGGACGCGGTAAATAATGTTTAATGGGTTCAGTATGGTTATGGGAGCGCAAGCGATAACCAGTATGTAGTACAAAGACACCGCCAACTGTAATGATTAATCCAGTAATAAACACACCATAAACACTAAAATTCCCATTACTTGTAAAAAATTGAAAAATTTCTTGACCAGTTGCAAATCCTGCGCCAACAACGACACCAACGAATGCAAAAGCTACAATAATAATTTCTTTCAAGTTTGTCATAAAAGTTGAAATCCTTTCATTATTTTAGATTGTAAAATTTTGAAGAAAAGTATCACAATGAATCATTTTATATGAAAATAAAGTAAAATTAAACACTAAAGTTTATATAGTGAATACAATTGTGTATATAGAGTGAACTTTTGGAAGTGAACTAAAGCAATTAATAAAAGAGAAACTTTTTTAGTGCGTTAATATAAAATTTTTGATAATATATCTTCTTATTGCTTTATTTTATGCTTTAATTTAGTAGCTAATTTACATAAAAATACTGGGTAATAAATATAAAGAATCGGGAGAGTGTGAGTCATGTGTCATTATTAAATTTACCTTTAACATTACTCATTGTTATATTTTTGGCATTGGGTGTTTTTAGCCAATGGTTTGCAAATAGAATAAAATGGCCATCTATCGTAGTTATGGCTATCGTCGGATTGCTTGTAGGTCCAGTATTTGGTTTAATCAATCCGCAAGAAAGCTTGGGAGAAGCAGTATTCAGTCCCTTAGTTTCATTAGCAGTGGCAATTATCCTATTTGAGGGCAGTAGTAATTTGGATTTTCGTGAAATTAAAGGAATTTCTAAAGCGGTTATACGTATTATCACAATAGGTGCAATCATTGCTTGGATACTTGGAGCAGTCACGCTACATTATATAATTGGTTTTTCACTATCTATTTCGTTAGTGTTAGGCGGGTTATTTTTAATCACAGGGCCGACTGTTATTCAACCTTTATTAAAACAAGCTAAAGTTAAAAAGCGTGTAGATTCAATATTAAGATGGGAAAGTATTATCCTTGACCCTATTGGACCGATGCTTGCTTTAGGTGCATTTTATATTTTTCAAATTATAGAACAAGGATTTGATTTGCAATTAATAGCTAGGTTCATTATAAGCTTATTCATTGCAATTGCTATTGGGTTTGGTGCATCTTACCTATTTATGTGGTTAATTAAAAAAGATCTTATACCGCAAAATTTAATGCCACCGATACAATTAATCTTTATTTTATTAATTTTTTCAATATGTGATGAGATTTTACCGGAATCTGGCTTGTTAGCAGTCACAATATTTGGTCTTATGATGGCTCGTATGAAGAGACACGATTTAATTTTCAAGGAATCCGATCATTTTATTGAAAATACATCATCTATAATGATTTCCACTGTCTTTATATTAATTACTTCTTCATTAACCTTAGAAGTATTAAAAAGTGTCATGTCTTGGAAACTATTTGTTTTCTGTGCAATAATGATTGTCTTAGTAAGACCAATTTCTATCTTATTGTCTACAGTGAACACTGAGATATCCAAACGTGAGAGAGCAATGGTGTCAATGATGGCTCCGAGAGGTATTGTGGTTCTAACTGTAGCACAATTTTTCGGTGGCTTATTTATTGAAAAAGGTACACCGATGGCAGAATATATAACGCCAGTGACTTTTGGCTTAGTATTTATTACTGTTGTAATATATGGCTTTAGCTTTTTACCGTTAAGTAAAATTATGCATATATCTAGTACCGAACCTCCTGGTATTATTATAGTAGGAGAAAGTGAGTTTTCTTTTCATCTTGGAGCAAAATTAAGAAGTCATAATATACCAGTTATGACATTTAATCTATTTAGTAATACAACACAACGTTCAAAAGAATTGGGATTTGAAGTTTTTGATGGCAACTTATTATCAAGTAATGATCGAATATATGCGGATATGACAAGGTATAATAAATGTTTACTGATGACACAATCCTTCATATTCAACAGTTTAGCTTTTAATGAGTTAGTGCCAGAATTTGGTTTGAAACATGTGGATATGATGCCAGTGTCATTTAGCGATGAACATGAGCGGAGTAACGTGGATGGTCCTATTAGAAATCATATTCTTTTTGATTGGAATTTCACATCACGTTGGTTTAATCGCTTTATAAGTGAACACAATATTTTAGAAATCCCAGCGAAACAAAAAAATCAATTAACTAAAAATGACATGGTACTCTATCATATAGATAATAATAATGTAGTAACATTTAAGCGTAGTAATCAGTTTATCTCTGAAGCTGAAGAAGGGGTAATTGGATATTTAAAAGATGCTTACTTACATCAAAATATATAAAAATGAACCTAGTTTTCTTTCTGAATTGTCGACAAAGCATGTGTCTTTGTCGACAGTTTTTTTATTTTTCATAGCTGTTACCTATATTCATAGAAAATCCGAGGCATAATTAATGCCTCGGATTATTTTGAAATATTTGTCTTTATGTGTGTGTATCTAGTTTACAAAACGGTCATGCATTAATTCTTTTAAGATATCAATCTGAGCTTGAATTTCATGACCTGTGTTTGTGTCACGAATTTTTTTACGTTGTAACTCTTTATCTACGACTCGACGAATTGAGAGTTCGTCAGCACCGTTAAGTAATACATGATTTTTAGAATTAAAGTGTTGATGAGCCACGAGCTGCATACCAAATGAATTATAAAGTAAGGTATACCCTGCAATACCTGTTGTTGATTGGTAAGCTTTTGAAAAACCGCCATCAATAACAATCATCTTACCATCAGCTTTAATTGGGTTTTCACCATCAATTTCTTTCACTGGTGTATGGCCGTTGATGATATGACCTTGTTCAGGATCTAAACCGAAGTCTTTTAACATTTTTTTACACATATCTACATCTTCGCGCAAATAATAATAAGGATTTTTAGTTTCTTTATGTGCCGTTTTATCTTTAATGAAATAGCGTTCGAATGTAGTCATTGCACGTTTGCCAAATAGAGAAGAGTATTTACCAGTCCATAAATACCAAACTAAATCTGTAGCTAAATCATCTTGAATGTCTTTATGGTCAAAAGCTATCCGCACATATTCTTCAAAATGGTCTAATAAATCTCTGCCGTAACATTCCACGCCATCAATAACCATTGATTCCATTTCACCTTGTTCATCGACAGGGATACAACCATGGATAAGCAAGTTACCATTGTAAGGTAAATAAAGTTTACCTTTTTGCATAAGGAAAGTCATGTGCCGTTTTAATTTTTCAGATTGTTGAACCGATAATAATAATTTATCGATTACATCTGTTTCTTCATCAGTTAATTTATTAGGGTCATTAGGATCAACTGTTTGGAAACAAGTGTGCTCTAATGGATATGTTTTTCCATAAAGTGTTGCTTCGTTTTTATCATAGTCAATTTTTTCTAATACTAGACGTTCTTCCATCTCAAAAGTAGGGCGACGTTTGATAATCGGTGCTTCTAATTTGAATTGGATGATAGCGATGGCTTGATGAAGTTTAGTGATTTGTTCTAACTCTAACTCAGATAATCCTTCAGCATTTTTAGGACGAAAAGCTGGATTTGAACCATCATAATATTTGTCTGCAAGGGTTAATAAAGGACGTAAATTGATGCCATATGCATCCTCAATAATATCCAAATTGTCATAACGTGCACAAATTCGCAATAAGTTTGCAAGACAAACCTTAGATCCTGCATAGGCTCCAATCCATAGTACATCGTGATTACCCCATTGAATATCTACAGAAGGGTAGTCTATGAGTGTTTCCATAATTTTATCTGGCTCAGGTCCACGGTCATAGATGTCGCCCACGACATGTAAGTGATTTACCACGAGATGTTGCACAGTAAAAGAAAGCCCAATAATTAAATCATCTGATTGTTCTAACTCTATAATTTGTTTAATTAACGTTTCATAGTATGAGTGTTTATTATTATATTTATTACTTTTATACAATAACTCTTCCACAATAAAAACATAATTTTCTGGTAAAGATTTACGTAGTTTTGTACGTGTATATTTTGATGAAGCATAAGTAATTAGTTTAATGAGACGATTAATAGTCGTGATATACCATTCATTTAATTCTGATTTTGAACTAAAACTATTTTTGATGAGCTGTAACTTTTCTTCAGGATAATAAACCAAAGCAGAAAACTCATTAATTTCTTTTCGTGTTAACGTGTCTTGGAAAATATCATTAATCTTTGAACGGACATTCCCTGAACCGTTTCGTAAAACGTGTTGGAAAGCATGAAATTCTCCATGTAAATCACTAACAAAGTGCTCTGTCCCTTTTGGAAGTTCCAAAATAGATTCTAAATTGATGATTTCAGTTGCGAGCGCTTCTTTAGTATCAAATTGTTCAGAAAGTAAATCTAAAAATCTTTCTTTTACACTCTTGTCTGTTGAATTATGCATTATTTATGTCACTCCAGTTGAATAAATTTCTAAAGTATAAAATATAAATCAATAAAACGCTTCCATTATATGTCTCTTATTGTAGCATTAAAATACAAATTTATGTCTACTACTTATTATATTATGAATTTTAATTAAATTCGAAGATATGGATTAATTGTATAATCTATTGTCAAAAAGTGCTTTATTATGAACTATAAATAGCAAAATCTGAATTAAAAATCTGTTATGTTACTCAAATATATTATTTTCGGTATTTATATAAATATTGTGATAAACATACATTTTTACGAATGTTACTATAGGTATTTTTATCATATAAATGTAAAAATACAATTATAATTTGAAGGTGTTAAAATATTGTAATAACAGTAATTATAGCGTTATATTGGGTCGTTATGTATAGAAATCAACAAAAAAATTGTGATTTATTGTTTAATTTGCTGATTATTTTTGTATAATATATGCATGTAACAAAATTATAAGGGGAGGAGTTCGTTACATGTTTATATTGGGGACATCATTATCGAGTCAAGTAGATCCGAATTGGCAAACGTATATTATGTTGAGCGTTTACTTTATTATTTTGTTAGGCATAGGATACTATGGATTTAAACAATCTACGAGTAACGTAAGTGAATATATGTTAGGCGGAAGAAATATTGGTCCATATGTAACGGCATTGTCTGCAGGAGCATCTGACATGAGTGGTTGGATGATTATGGGATTACCTGGAGAAGTATATTCGACTGGATTATCTGCAGCATGGCTAGCCATTGGTTTAACCATTGGAGCATACATAAACTATATAGTTGTGGCACCTCGACTGCGTGTATATACAGAAAAGGCTGGAGACGCAATTACATTACCAGATTTCTTTAAAAATCGCGTAGATGATAAATCAAATCTTATTAAAATTATCGCTGGTGGCATAATCGTTGTATTCTTTACGCTTTACACTCACTCTGGAATGGTTTCAGGTGGGGTTTTATTTGAAAGTGCCTTTGGATTAAATTATCACTTCGGTATGTTATTAATAGCGGTTATAGTGATTGTATATACGTTCTTCGGAGGTTATTTAGCAGTATCATTAACAGATTTTTTCCAAGGGGTTGTTATGATTATTGCTATGGTTATGGTCCCGATAGTGGCTATGTTGCAATTAAGTGGTCTTGATACCATATCGCAAGCAGCAGAATTAAAACCTACAAATTTAGACTTATTTAAAGGAACAACGTTTATAGGTATTATTTCTTTCTTTGCTTGGGGGTTAGGTTATTTTGGTCAACCACATATAATTGTTCGTTTTATGTCTATCAAATCTATCAAACAATTACCGACAGCAAGACGTTTTGGTATAAGTTGGATGGCGATTAGCTTACTTGGTGCAGTGGGTGTTGGGCTGGTAGGTATCACTTTTGTAAATAGCGGTGGTGTTGAATTAAAAGATCCTGAAACATTATTTATTTTAATGGGACAAATATTATTCCATCCACTCGTTGGCGGATTTTTACTCGCTGCAATTTTAGCAGCTATTATGAGCACAATTTCTTCACAATTGTTAGTAACGTCTAGTTCATTAACTGAAGATTTCTATAAACTATTTCGTGGTGAAGAAGCCGCTAAAGAACATCAAAAAGAATTTGTATTGGTTGGGCGTCTATCAGTCGTAATCGTCGCAATTATATCTATATGCATTGCATGGTCGCCTAATGATACGATATTAAATCTTGTAGGTAACGCTTGGGCAGGTTTTGGTGCTGCGTTTGGACCACTAGTGCTCTTGTCATTATATTGGAAGGGTTTAAGTCGTACTGGTGCGATAAGTGGCATGGTGTCAGGTGCAATAGTAGTTATAATTTGGATTGCGTTTGTTAAACCACTAGGAGATATAAATGATTTCTTTAATTTATATGAAATCATACCTGGCTTTTTAACAAGTCTGATTGTTACATTCATAGTCAGTAAATTGACTAAAAAACCACAAATTGATGTAGCGACTGATTTAGCTGATGTACGTCGAATTGTTAAAAATAAAGATGAACAGAGTGAATCATAATTTAAAAAGGGGTTTAAATTATGGTTGATGTTCACCTGTTCAATGAAACATTATAGTTTTAATTAAATGGGAGAAATTTTATATAAATCGTAAAAGGCTAACTTCAAAGGGGGAAGTTAGTCTTTTTTACGTTCGAATATTGATAATAGTTTCAAAACTAAAGACGTATATATAAAACATGCTCCAGCCACAATATTTGATTACTGTGGTAAGAGCATGTTTTTTTATTAGCCTTAGGCTAATTGAATTAGACTTTCAATTGGAAAGTTTTCTTATTGGACGCTGTCTTTTTTGAAAAGTCTATAAATGACAAAAATCACCGCTAAAATAATAATGACATACATAATATATGAATAGGTATGTAATCCATTCATTAGCATATCCCAACTGCCATTCAATAATTTGCCTAAATAAATTAAAGCGAAGTTCCAAATGGTTGTACCAATTAACGAAAGAATCGTAAAAACTACAACATTCATACGATTAATTCCTGCAGGGATAGTAATGAGTACACGTAAAACTGGTATGAAGCGGCAAATGAATACTGCAACGGCACCATATTTTTTAAACCAATCATTCGCACGTTCAACATCTTTCCCTTTTAGTTTAATCCACTTACCATACTTATCAACAAATCGGTATAAACGTGTTTCAGAAACAAGTCTACTTATATAATAAAGTACAAGTAAACCTATTAACGATGCAATTGTTGAAATTATAAAAAGTATTGGTATAGATAATCCAGATTTAACAGACATTAGCCCTGCAAAAGTTAGAATGATTTCAGAAGGTATGAAAGGTAATATATTTTCAAATAATATTAATATTGCAATGGCAGCATAGCCCCATGTGCTAATAAAGTCAGTAAGTATTTGTTCCATAGTTCTAAGATTGGCTCCTTTAAACTCAAAAATTCAAAATTTTTTTGTATATATTTAAGTATAATCTAAAATACTAAATTGTCCATGGAACTTATATACGGCTCAAGTATGATATTATGATTGATTTTATTTATTTAAGAAGAAAGTAAAAAAGTTATTGTAAGCGATTTCATATTGTGATAATATCATTAAAAACAATAGGTCATATGATGACTAGTGACTTAAGGGAGAAAGTTGGAGAGAAATGAAAGAAAAAAGAACGAATATTAGATGGTATTTTGCAATAGCATTTTTTATTATTGGGGTAATTGCTTATATGGACCGTTCCAATATATCTATAATTGCAGGACCGATGATGGAAGACTTAAACTTAAATAAAACACAATTTGGTTTATTAGCGTCATTCTTCTCATTAGGATATGCATTGATGCAAGTGCCTTCTGGGTTTTTGGCAGAAAAATTTGGTTCAAAAAAATTATTAACAATCGCACTCGTTTGGTGGAGTGCTTTTACAATTTTAACTGGTGTTGTGAAAAATCATGGTATGCTTTACGCGGTACGTTTCTTATTCGGTATTTAATACAAACTGGTTTGCAAAAGGTAAAAAAGGGCGTGCGTCTAGCGCATTGCTCGCTGGTTCGTACTTTGGTCCAGTAATTGCGCCAGTGGTAACGATAGCAATTGTAAATATGTTTGGTTGGCAAGCGGTATTTTACATATTTGGTGCGGTAGGTTTTGTTATTGCTATATTATGGATGGTGATTGCTAAAGATTTACCGGAGCAACACAAGATGGTAAATGAAGCAGAGAAAAATTATATTATTGAGAATAGGGATGTTATCAAGACAGAAAAATCGAATGCGCCGTGGAATATCTTTTTTACACGTTTTAGTTTTTATGCGATAGCAGCACAATACTTTGTAGTACAGTTTGTAGTCTCATTATTTTTAATTTGGTTACCAACGTATCTTACAGAACAGTATAAGGTGAAACTTACTGATCCTGATATGGCATGGGCAGCAGGTGCCCCTTGGATAGCGATGTTCTTACTTATACTTTGTGGAGGAGCTATTTCAGATAAGCTATTACAAAGTGGTAAATCTCGCTTTGTAGCACGTGCATCAATTGCGATTATTGGTTTTCTAGTATTTTGTATCTCACTATTTATGTCTTTACAAACAGAGAACTTAGTAGTTAATGTATTTTGGTTGTCGTTATGTCTTGGTGGTATTGGTATTGCTACAGGCATGAGTTGGGCAGCAGCAACGGATTTAGGACGTAATTTCTCTGGTTCAGTATCAGGTTGGATGAATCTTTGGGGGAACATCGGTGCGTTATTAAGCCCCTTATTAGCTGGTATGATGGTTGACATCGTGGGTTGGACAATGACATTAGAATTAGTAATTATCCCAGTAGTGTTTGCAATTATTATGTGGTTCTTTGTAAAACCTGATCAACCTTTAATTATAGAAAAAGAAAATTTATAAAGTTTAATTATTTGTATTTTTTATTTAGCTCCTAGTATAATAATTATACTTATGAGGAGGAGAAAAATATGATTACTATTAACGCAATAATGAAAATTGACCCAGCTAAAAGAGATGATTATTTAGAATTAGTAAAACCATTACTTGAAGGTGCTAGCACAGAGGAAGGATCATTATTCTATAAACATTTCGAACAAACTGATGAACCTAATACTTTCGCATTCATAGAACGTTACAAAGATGAAGCAGCTGTTGAAGCACATAACAATTCTGATCATTTTAAAGCATTCTTTGCTGAAGTAAGCCAATATTTAGTTGAAAAACCAGATATTAGCGTTTCACAAGATCAAACAACATAAATAATAAAAGAGTGGGATAGAAATCAAAATTTAATTTTGATTTCTATCCCACTCTTTTATCTTAGAAAATATAAGCAACATACTGTTTTAATCATATTAATAAGTGTATAATTTTATGTTGCGGGTAATATAATAATGATTTTGGTAGAGAAAAGTAGTTTTAGGAGTGTAAAAATAATGTTATATCAACACGGGACTTTAGGAACGTTGATGGCCGGTTTATTAGAGGGTACTGCAACAATTAATGAAATTTTAGAACACGGTGATTTAGGTATCGGTACACTTACAGGTTCTGATGGTGAAGTGATTATTTTAGACAATCAAGCATTTCATGCAAATGAATATGGAGAATTTAAAGAGTTAAATGGTGACGAGCTAACACCTTTTGCTACAGTTACACCATTCAATCCAGATAAACAATTTGATGTTCGTAATATAACTGATTCTGAAACATTATTAAATAAAGTACAACAACAAGCTTTAAGTGATAATATTTTTATTGCTGTAAAAATAACTGGTAAATTTGAAATGGTGCATGTACGTATGATGCCAAAACAAGAACAACCATATACGAAACTTATTGAATCTGCTAAACGTCAACCGGAATTTACACATGAACAAATAGATGGTACAATTGTTGGCTTTTATGCCCCACAACTATTTCATGGAATAGCTGCTAGTGGCTTCCATTTACACTTTGTAGATGATTATAAATCAGTCGGAGGGCACGTACTAGATTTTGAAATGAATCATGGTAGTGTTGAATTGAGTAATATAGAGACACTAGAACAACATTTCCCAGTAAATAATCAAACTTTCTTAGAAGCGGATATTGATTATTCAAATGTGGAAGAAGACATTAAAGAAGCAGAGTAGCAAAAGCAACCGTTAATTTTTAGTTGAATAAGATGAAAAGTGCTCATACGAATCACATCTAGAAGAATTTAGAAAAAGTGTTAAAATAGAGAAGTAATATTTCTAATGTATGAGTATATATTAAAGATGACGCTATATATTTTATTAAACTAAATAGGTAAATAACAAATTCACTAAATCATATGGCTTTTTAATAAACGGGCATATTAATTATAGTAAGCAATGGTAGTCACTGATATTTAAAGCAAATATAACAAACTTGTCATCCGACAATTAGGTTGGCATGTTTCAATACAGGACGCTTTAGCTATTTAATTGGCCTTATGAGGGCGGGAATACGAAATCATCTCATTGTTGATTTCTGTCCCGCTCTCTTTATGTGGTGATAGACTTAATAAAATGATACATATCGTTGTAAAATAAAACAGAAAAGGAGATGTTTGATCATATTGGCTAATTATATAAAATCTTTACTACGCTTTAATTCAATGAAAATAGATGTAACAAAAGGGATTAGACAATGTATTTTAATGTTAATTCCTTTACTTATTGGTTATGCCACTGGCTATTTTTCTATTGGATTATTAATTTCAACTGGTACTTTGGCACATATCTATGTTTTTGGAGGACCAGCTAAATCTAAATTACGTACGGTGCTATTTTCAGCAATAGGATTGTCTTTAGCTATGATTCTAGGGACGTTAACTGTCAGCCAACCTATCATATTTGGTGTATTGCTTTTGGTTGTTTCAGTAATACCGTACTATATCTTTAGCTCCTTAAATATTCCTGGACCATCTTCCACGTTTTTTATCGTTGCATTTAGTTTGCCAATTAACTTACCTATAGCGCCAGAAGAAGCTTTAATAAGAGGGGGCGCAATGTTTGTCGGAGGTTTGTTAGCAACTGTTATTGTGATATTAGTAATATTGTTATCCAAAGAATCTACAGAATCAAAAGCAATCAAAAATGATTACAACATTATCAAACAGTTGATTTATAATTTTGATGATTCAAAAGCATTTGCTAAGGCGTCACAATTTGCAGTAACGGCGTTTAGAAATTCAGATATTCAACTCATCACATCAAGTACAGCAAAATCAAAAGAATCAGCAGAGTTTCAGTGTCTGTTATTGTTACATAATACGGCACAAGGTATTCATTCAGAATTATTAGAGTTAAATGAAAAGGGTGCACGCTCTTTGCCAGAAGAAATAAAAGAGATGGCCGATTATGTAATTAAACGGGTTTATTCACAAGGTAATACAACGCGTCAATGGACACAAAAAGTAGAAGTAGATTCTGTATATCAAAATTTAGTTGATAGTATTATTAAAGTGGATGCAATTATGAATGCAGATAGTGAACGCGTTGAACATGAAATAGATATTCGAGTGCCTATCTATGGCCATCGTATGATGCAGAATTTAACTTTAGATTCATTTGTATTTAGAAATACGATACGTTATATCGTTATCATGACAATTGCTATTTTTATTGCGCTTATGTTTGATTTTGAAAAAGCATATTGGATTCCATTAAGTGCACATACTGTATTATTAGGATCGACTACGTTACACAGTTTTGAACGTGCAGGGGCAAGAGGAATTGGCACCATTATCGGTGTATTATTCTTATCGCTAATATTATTAGCAACACCACCAATTCCTGTAGCAATTATATTATTGGCTGTGGCAGCAGGAATAACTGAAATGTTTGTCGGTGCTAACTATTCGTTTGCAGTGATATTTATTACAATACAAGTTATTTTATTAAACGGGCTTGCCTCTAACCATCTAACCATTTTAATTGCATTACCAAGAGTGATAGATGTTATAGTAGGTATTCTCATTGCTGTGATTTGTTTGCTATTCATTGGCAGAAAAACAGCTTCATCTATGCTACCTGATACGTTGGCTGCAGTTGCTAGAGATGAGGCAGTTATTTTCCATTATTTATTTTCAAGTAATAAATACGCTTCAAGAGAACAAGATAAACGTGAAATGTTAAAACTCAGTGTGAAGTTAAATAATATGACGCAAGTTTATAATAGCGCTAATGGTGAAATATTTAGTGATAAAATGGTAATACAAAATTATTATCCGAGTATTTATGCTTTAGAGGAAATTAGTTTTATGCTGACGAGAGCGTTAAGCAATGAACAACGTTATCATATAGATGATGATACTATGGGAGATTATTTATTGATTTTTGAAAACATTGCTAAACATTTTGAAAGAGGTAACCATATTCAATTAAAAGCATTACCAAATTTACCTCAGTATGCACATATAAAAACTTCATTGTTGAGTATTCAAAATAATTGTATGAATGTAAGGCAAGAAGCCACATTATAATTAAATGTATAAAGTAAGCCATCCTTTGCTATTTCGACAGCATTAAGGATGGCTTATTTGTTTTATAAAAAAGTTAGTCGTTACTTTGAATATAAAGAAGCAAAAGAGACTGAGGTTTGTCTCGGGTTAGGCTATCGGTGAGTGTTGAATACTAATTGTTATATTCTTTGGCTTTAGCTTCACTTTCTTGTTTTTTTGCTTTTATTTCATCTTGAGCATCTTCTTCTCTTTCAGCACGTTCTTTTTCATCTTCATTCATTTTTTGATATCGTTGTTTTTGTCGATAACCATACGTACTTTCTAATATTTGCGATTCATTATTTAGACCAGCGCCAATCGCCCCAGCAACTGTAGAAATAGATGTTGCAAACCATGCGAGGTTAATATAAGTAATGAAGTTGGCTGGCCCATTTAACTGCAATGTTTGTCCTAAGTAGCCTGACGGTAACACTACTAGTGAAGCCAACAAGAAAAGACAAAATAAAATTGAATAGTAAAAAACAATAGATACAGTTAAAGTCAAAGTGGTTGTTAAATTATATAACATTGTTATTTGCTTATTGTTACTCTCTTTGGATGATTCCCATAAGTTATGTGCAACAATAATCCATACCATCATTCCTAAAATGGCGGCTAGCATAATCAATAGCATGCGCCACGCAGAGTAGACAAAACTTAAATTCCACATAGTAGTAAAAACGATACCAAAGGCTCCTGTGGTAAAAGCAATTGCAACTACGTTACTAAGACTTTTTAACATATTAAATGGATTATTGGCAAAGGTCATACCGCTAATTAAACGAAATGAGCCTTTCGTATTTGAAGAAACGTAATACAACGTATGTTGAGAATTTGTATCTTCAAAATACTCAGTTGTTGTGACTAAATTCGAAAAAGGAAACTGAGCATTTAATTGTTCTTCACTTTTATCTTGTGTTTGTGTCATAGTTGATTTATTATCTTCATTAATTGCTTCTATAATACCTAATATAGAACGTTGGAGACGTTTTTTTATAGGACGCCAACCATAAGCAGGTATGGAGATTAAGCTTGCCCCATTACTACTATTAATATCAAATGCGACAGCATTCCCATTTCTGATAATCGGTAAATCGGTTAGGCCAATTGTATATTGCCATTCGTTGTTATTTTGATAATCAGAAATCTTACGAAATATTTTTTGGACAGTTTCGGCCGAACCGGTAAGAGGATCAATAATAGTCTCGATTTGCCATTTTTTGTCTTCGGTAAAATGTGAAGCAAGCAATTCTGGCAGCTCTTTTTTTAAATGTTGAGCAATTTTTTCAGTTACACCAGGCGCTGCAACTAAACCGATTTTCACGATATTACTACACATTACTTACGCTCCTCTCTATGTGTTTGTTTTTGCCCTACGTAAGAATGATTTTCCTCATATTTATCATAAATATCCTCATCTTCCTGTTCTAACTGTTTATTTCTATAATATTGCCTAAAGGAATAAGTTACACGTTTAATTTTATCTGCATTCTCTACTGTTGAACCCATCGCTCCTGCCAAAATACCTAGAGAAGTTATAAACCATATTAAATTAATATAGTTTAATAAAGTAGGCTCTTTGCTGTTAAGTGCTGTCCAGTTTGAGAATAATTCTGGAGGCACAAAAAGTAAGGTACTAATTGTTAGTAGTAGAAATAAACTTAAAAAGTTAAAAAGTGTGATGGTAGTTAAAGTAGTAACTGTAGTGAAATTATAAATATATCTATATAGTTTTTGAGTTTTAGGGCTTTGTCGTTCCCATAAACTATAAGAATAAATTAGCCAGCCAACCATCCCGAATATAGACAACAGCGTAAGTAATATAAAACGCCAATAATTATAATCTAAACTTAAATCCCATGGGGTAGAAAAAATCGATATATAGGTTCCAGTAGCGAAAGAAACTGAAATTATTTTTTTGAAATCAAAAATTGCAGACCATGGTTCGTTGGCGTAAGTCATTCCCGCTATCAAATGAAACCATCCTAAAGTGGTAGACTTTACAACGATGCGTTCATGATTTTGATCATCGGTGTCTTCATTAGGTATTACAGTATTGAATTGAGTTAATTTAAAGTGTCGTTTATTTAGAAGTTGCTGGTCAGAACTGCCATTGTGTAATAATTGGATGACATAGGTAATGAAATGTTTCAACTTCTTTTTAAGTTTGACTGCGCCTAAGACGGGCAATGAAATAAGTGCAATATTATTATCATAATTTATATCACAGATAACTGTTTTATGGTTAGAAAAGTTGGGCAAATCAGTAATACAAATGGCGTAATCCCATTCTTTTTGCTTTTTCATGTTAGCTGCTATATCCATGGCTTTATCCATATGTTCAGCAGTACCAACAATAGAAGCTACATGTTTATCAAAGTGCCAGCCGTCATAATCTGTCTGTTCTTGAATTGCTCTAGGTAATTCGTCGTATATTTTATTTATAATTTTATGCGGCATATCAGGTGAAGGGATTAAACCAACTGTGATATTTGCCATAAAAGTCCCTCCAATATGTATGAGATTTATCAAATTAATACATGTACTACAATTCCCTTTATGACAATGATTAATCATTGTTAACTGTATGACTTTTAATATGAATTGAGTACAACGAACAGTTTACACTAATTTATTAGTGGTAAACAATAAACAAGAATAAAAAGATTGGAAGTGGTGTTCATGCCTTGGACAATGGAAGATTATCCTCAAAGTTGGAAAAATTTTGATGAGTTAGAACGTAAAAAGGCAATTGATATAGGTAACGCTATGTTAAAAGATGGTTATAAAGAAGAAAACATAATTCCTATCGCAACTAAACAAGCTGAATCATGGTATAAAGACGCCTCAGACAGCGAATTAAAAGAATTAAAAAACAAAAAAATCACTAATCACAAACAAGATGACTCAGCCAATCCGAAATTAAATCAAAAAGACGTACACGTATATTATGAAGACGAGGAATGGAAAGTTAAATCAGATGGAGCGAAACAAGCCTCAGATACCTTTCCTAAAAAAGAAGATGCAATGAAACGAGCACGTAATATTACGGATAATAGAGAAACAGAAATTATAGAGCATAAAAAAGATGAATAATCATATTTACTATTTAATAATGCTATGTATTTGTTAAAGCGTTAAAACAGTTTTTGACATAAATAGATGTTGTGGACTACGTAGTCCTTCATTCCAAGTCATACTCACCGGGGCGGGACGATGAAATCATTTTAGCAAAAATTGATTTCTGGCTTGCCCCTCTTTTTGTATTTAAATATTAATTGAATAGGATACATAAAATTTAATAACCAAAACATGTTTAGGATGGCGAATAATATAAGTGGTTTATCTTTATATTTAAATTGTAATTTAGAATTAGCTATAATGTTTTATAAGAAGTTATTAATTGGAGGTACGAAATATGTACATAGAACGTAAACCTTCGCTGAATGTTGACGACTTGAAGGAAGAATTTAAAGAAAGTATTGATCATATTAATGAATCGGAAGAGGCTTTAGAAATGGTTGTGGGTTTTGTTGCCTTAGAACAACTGTATTCTTCAGCTTTAAAAGAAGTAAGTACAAAATTAGATATATTAGATGACCAATTTCAGCAGATGTATAAACATAATCCAATACATCATATGGAACGCCGTGTTAAAGAAATGCGGAGTTTGATAAACAAATTAGCGCGCAAAGGTTATGAGATAAGTACAGAATCTGCAAAAGAGAATATTTTAGATGTTGCCGGTATCCGAGTCGTTTGTAATTATTTAGATGATATATACGTGATTGAAGATTTATTACTTAAACAAGCAGATGTTAATTTGATAAAACGTAAAGATTATATAGAAAATCCAAAAGAAAATGGATATCGGAGTTTGCATATTGTAGTGACTATCCCGGTTTACTTAGCGCATTCTATGGAACTTGTACCAGTAGAAATACAAATAAGAACAATAGGAATGGATATGTGGGCTAGCCTAGAACATAAAATCCGTTATAAAAATAGTGAAAATACAGAAAAATATAGAGCTGTATTGAAGCAATGTGCAACAGATATTACTTCTGTAGAAGGTAAATTACAAGATATATATTCAGAAGTATTTAAAAATTAAATGAATTGCTTGCTGATTACGTAACGTCACCATGTATATTTTTATTGAGGAGGTATAAAAATATGACACAATATCAAACAGGTGAATTAGCAAAGCAATGTGATGTCTCAATAAGAACAATTCAATATTATGATAGAAAGGGTCTCTTAACTTCAACTAAGACTGAACAGAATGGAAGACGAGTGTTTGACGAGCAAAGTAAGCAAGACTTAGAAATAATTTTAATTCTTAAGCGGTTTGGATTTAGTTTGAAAGATATTAAAAAAATTACCATAGAAGAGAATAAATTAAAGTCGGTACGATCAATGATTGAACAAAGAGCATTAAATATAGAACATGAAATTCAGAGAAACCAAATGCTTTTATCAGAAATAAAGCAATTTAAAAATTATATCGATAAAGATTCTCAGGCACCATTAAATAAATTATTAGAAACTAATCAATATGTAACAAATAAAGGTAACATGAACATATTGACTCGCTCAATCATATATCGAGTGTTACCAGTTGCGATTGTACAATATACAGCGCTAGTAACAAGCGTTATTACGAGAAAGTGGTGGCCCAGTGTTATTGTATTACCGTTTTTAATAGCTTTTGCTGTCTATTTTACACGTTTTATCTATAAGCATTTGATGTATGTTTGTCCAAATTGCCAGGAGGTTTTCAAGCCAAATATAAAGTTTTGGCTCTTTGCATCGCACACACCAAAGACTAGAAAACTAAAGTGTCCTAATTGCTGTGAAACTAGTCATTGTATGGCAATAGGACAGAAAATATGAAAATTTAAACACACTAAAACAAATTTAATTATATTAAAGAATACAAGAGTTTACATATCTGTATTAGCGTTACTAAAAAAATTTTTACCGGCATATTAGGTTTGAAAAACCTGATGTGTCGGTTTTTTATGATGTAAAGCATATCAATCAATATTTGCAAGCGCTTGCAATATTGATAGTTGTGTATTACCATACTTGTATACAAGTATATCGTATTGATAAAGAGGTGATGTTTTAGTGGATTATTCATATCCTGAACAATGGTTAGACGGTGTATCAAAAGGCGAAATGATTGCAGCTGAAATTCGTTTGAGAATTGTTGATGGTACGATAACACCTGACACTTTATTAACAGAAAATCAAATTGCTAAAGAATTTAACGTCAGTAGATCACCAGTTAGAGATGCTTTTAAATTGTTAAAACAAGATCAGTTAATCCATCTAGAAAGAATGGGTGCAGAAGTTCTACCATTTGATGATAATGAGAAAAAAGAACTTTATGATTTAAGAATTATGTTGGAATCTTTTGCGTTCAGTAGAATTAAACCCTTAATGCATAATCAAATTGTAAAAGAATTAAGAAAGCAATTAGAAATGATGAAGGTAGCGGTGAAATTTGAAGATGCAGAAGCGTTTACAGAACATGATATGAAATTTCATGAAGTAACAATTATGGCATCTAAACATCAATACTTAAAAACATGTTGGAATAATTTACGCCCGGTAATGGAAGCACTTATTTTGTTATCTATGCGTAAACGTATGAATGAAAACCCTGAAGACTTTGAAAGGATTCACCAAAACCACGAAGTATTTATCGAAGCGATTGCAAATAAAGATGCGCACAAATTGAAAGAAGCATTTCATTTAAACTTTGATGACGTAGGTGATGATATCGAAAGCTTTTGGTTAACTTAGCATTTTAACGCAGTGAAGAATCGGGAGGCAAAAACATGAAATACATGATAGGTGTCGATATAGGCACAACAAGTACAAAATCAGTACTTTATGACGAAAAAGGTCAATTTATAATGAAACATAATATTGGTTATCCATTGCATACACCGAATGTTGAAATATCAGAAGAAAACCCAGATGAGTTATTTGATGCGGTATTAATGACGATTAAATATGTCATGAGAGAGGCTGATATTGATAAAAAAGATTTGAAGCTTATTTCATTTAGCGCTCAAATGCATAGTCTTATAGCTATGGATGCTAGCAATCAACGTCTAACTGAAAACTTAACATGGGCTGACAACAGAGCGAGTAAATACGCGGAAGAAATTAAAAATAAACATAATGGCGATGCTATTTATCAAAGAACAGGTACACCAATTCACCCGATGTCACCTTTATCTAAAATTTTTTGGATGAAGCATGAGCAACAAGAAATATATAATCAAACAGCTACATTTGCTGATATCAAAACGTATATTTTTTATCAACTATTCGAAGAATTTGTAATAGATAAATCTATGGCATCATCAACGGGTATGTTGAACTTGGAAACATTAAATTGGGATAAAGAAGCGCTCGACCTATTAGGTATTAACGAATCTCAATTGCCAAAACTTGTACCAACAACGCATATATTAAAAGGTATGAAACGTCGGTATGCAACATTGATGGGCATTGATGAAGATACACCAATTGTGGTTGGCGCAAGTGACGGGGTGCTATCTAATTTAGGCGTGAATGCCTTTAAAAAAGGTGAAGTCGCTGTAACCATAGGCACATCGGGTGCGATAAGAACTGTTATAGACAAACCGCGTACAGATTATAAAGGAAGAATCTTTTGCTATGTATTAACAGATGATCATTACGTTATTGGTGGCCCTGTCAATAATGGCGGGGTAGTACTACGATGGTTACGTGATGAGTTATTAGCAAGTGAAGTTGAAACGGCAAAACGTTTAGGCGTTGATCCATATGATGTGCTTACTAAAATTGCTAACCGAGTTAAGCCTGGTGCAGAAGGTCTCATATTCCATCCGTATTTAGCTGGAGAACGTGCGCCATTATGGAATGCAGATGCGAGAGGCTCTTTCTTTGGCTTAACACTATCTCATAAAAAAGAACACATGATTAGAGCTGCTTTAGAAGGTGTTCTTTATAATCTATATACAGTTTATTTAGCTCTGATTGAAGTCATGGATGAGACACCGTCAACTATTAAAGCTACTGGTGGCTTCGCTAAAAGTGAAGTTTGGCGTCAAATGATGGCAGACATTTTCGATACTAATTTAAGCGTCCCAGAAAGTTATGAAAGCTCATGCTTAGGCGCTTGTGTATTAGGAATGAAAGCGTTAGGAGAAATTGAAGATTTCTCAATTATTGAGGAAATGGTTGGTACTACTAACGAACATAAACCAAATGAGGACAATGTGAAAATATACCAACAACTAATTTCAATATTTATAAATCTAAGCCGTTCACTAGAGGAGCGTTATACAGAAATTTCAGCGTTCCAACGTGAACATATGGATTAATGATAATCAAGTAAGTATGTAGGTTGGAGGAGAAGGAAAGCAGTAATTAATTGTTGTCATTGGGTGGCAAATTATTTAATTACCTTTCCTACATACCTACAAATATTACAGTTAGTAAAGTTTTTTTAGAATAAAAAGAAAGCGTTACCAAGAATGGAAATAGCTATGTCTGTTAGCTATATTCACTCTTTACTATGAAAGGGGAGAACGAAGATGTTTGAAACAATTTGGCCACTAGCTACGGTGGTAATAGGAATTATCGTATTACTATCATTAATAATTTTCTTGAAATTAAATACTTTTATTTCATTAATAATTACATCTATTGTAACTGCAATTTTACTGGGAATGCCTTTAGATAAAATAATAGAAACTGTTGAAAATGGTATGGGCAGTACTCTAGGTCATATTGCTTTGATTTTTGGACTTGGTGCCATTTTAGGTAAATTACTTGCTGATGGTGGCGGCGCGACGCGTATAGCTGACACGTTGATTAAAAAATTCGGCAATAAACATGTACAATGGGCAATGCTTGTTGCAGCGTTTATTGTAGGTATCGCACTATTTTTTGAAGTGGGATTAGTATTATTAATACCATTAGTGTTTACAATAGCTAAGCGTGCAAACGTATCACAATTAAAACTAGGTTTACCAATGGTAGTAGCTTTATCTGTGACACATGGCTTCTTGCCACCACATCCAGGCCCAGTAGTTATCGCAAAAGAATTGGAAGCTAACCTCGGTCATGTATTAATGTACGGTATTATTATTGCGATTCCTGTTACATTGATAGCGGGTCCATTATTTAATAAAATTGCACAAAAAATTGCGCCAACTGCTTACACACGTGAAGGCGATATATCAGCATTAGGTGCACAAAGAGAATTTAGTGAAGATGAGATGCCACGATTTAGTATTAGTTTGTTAACAGCTATTTCGCCAGTTATACTAATGTTATTTTCAACAATCGTCCAGTTAATTACAGGAAATGAAACAGCAACAAATGGTTTTGAATCTGTAGTTTACTTTATAGGTACAGCAGGAACCGCGATGCTTATTGCAGTATTATTTGCCATATTTACAATGGGAATTAAACAAGGCCGTAACAATTCAGAAATTATGGATTCAGTTTCTAATGCAATTTATCCAATTGGTATGATGATCTTAATTATTGGAGGTGGCGGTACCTTCAAACAAGTACTAATTGATGGCGGCGTAGGAGATACAATTGCTAAATTATTTGAAGGTACAGAAATGTCTCCAATACTATTAGCGTGGATTGTGGCTGCCGTACTACGTATTGCTTTAGGGTCTTCAACTGTAGCGGCGATTTCATCAACAGGAATAGTATTACCGTTATTACAAGCGTCAGATGTTAACGTGGCTTTAGTAGTGCTTGCTATAGGTGCAGGTAGTGTTATATTATCTCATGTTAATGATGCCGGCTTCTGGATGTTCAAGGAATATTTTGGCTTAACAGTCAAAGAAACATTTTTAACTTGGTCATTACTAGAAACAGTAATTTCAGTTTCTGGGCTTGTATTTATATTAATATTAAGTATTTTTGTGTAAACGATTATAATATGCTTAAGTATATTACAGCAGAAAATTAGAATGAAAATTAAAATCAAATAATGAGATGAAAATTTAGGGAGACAGGTATGCGAAATCAAACTTTGATTTCTGCCTGTCTCCTATATTTTTATCAACACAATGACAATGTAAAATTATATAATATAAGTAATTAATATTATGAGCGGTGCTAGAGGACTAGGTAAATATTACACTATCGCATAAACGATGTATGGCGCCAACGTAACGGTTGTAAGTTCTTCAAACCAAGCGTGGGAAGCGTTAAAATAAAGCGTAGTACAAAATGAAGGTGAAGTCTTAATTATACAACAAGATCTCAAAGAACAAGGTGCTGCAGAAAAAATTGTTACACAAGCTGTAGAAACTTGGGTAAGTTTAGATATCTTAGTAAATAATGCTGGGGTTCAAATTCGAAATAATGTCTTAGACTATAAAGATGAAGACTGGCAAAATGTTATAGATATCAATTTGAATGCAACGTATTATATGGCACATGAAGTGGCTAAAGTCATGTCAGAACAGCAATCAGGCAAAATTATAAATATAGGTTCTATGCAGTCATACCATGCAGGTAAAAACATCTTTCCATACGCAGCTAGTAAACATGGTGTCGTTGGTATTACTCGCGCGTATGCTGATGCATTAGCACCCTATAACATACAAATGAATGCACTTTCTCCTGGTTACATTCGTACTGATATGACTAAAGTATTAGAAGAAGATCCAATAAATAAGAGGCCCAGAAATTAAAGGACATATACCATCTGGTGAGTGGGGCGTACCCGAAGATTTAATGAGACCATTAATATTCTTAGCAAGTAGTGCATCTGATTATATTACAGGGACTACTTTACCTGTTGATGGTGGTTATTTATTAAGATAATAAAAGCGTATTACTAATTTAGTTATAGGAGGCGAGTACATCGTTTTGTACTTGCCTCTTTTTTATAGAATATTGAAGAATTAATAATAAAATAAATGCTCATTGTATGAGGTGTACTATTGAAAATACAACATTAATTACGCTTTAAATGATAAAATGTAGAAACGATTGCTCATTTTATAAATATGGTAAATGGGAGATAAATTTATATATGAGTCAGAAAGTTAGGCTATATAAATTCAGTCATATTATGATGGTTTAAGGGGTAAGTTATTTTGTTTTTTTATTATAGGGGGATTACACTATGAAAAGGATATTATTAATTGCAAGTGCGTTTATTGGTGTCATTGTAGGTGCAGGTTTTGCATCTGGTCAAGAAGTACTCCAATATTTTACAAGTTTCGGTATTATGGGTACGTTTGGTGCGATAATTACCACTGCACTATTTACTTATGTTGGTATGATGCTTGTATGGTTAGGTAGTAAATTCAAGACAGATTCTCATAAAGAAGTGATACATAATATAACAGGAAAATCATTAGTAGGAAAAGTACTCGGCTGGATTATTGACTTAGTTATTATCTTTACATTATTTGGTGTAGGTGTAGTGATGATTGCAGGCGCGGGTTCAAATCTTAATCAGCAATTTGGTTTACCTTCCATTGTTGGTACGTTATTAATGACTGCATTAATCTTGCTTGCAGGCATGTTAAAAGTTGAAGGTGTGGTAAAAGTTATTGGCAATATAACGCCATTTTTAATTATATTTATTATCATTATTTCAGTTTATAGTTTTATTACTACAAACACACCATTTTCACAGCTTAATTCATTATCAGATGCTAAACCGTCAACGTTGCCAAACTGGTTTGTAGCTGGAGTGAACTATGCTTCCTTTAATACTGCTGTTGGTGCTTCAATGGCTATAGTTATGGGAGGATCAGAAAAGAATACAAAGGTTGCTGCGACTGGTGGATTAATTGGTGGTCTTGCTTTAGGTATCATGATTGTACTGAGTCACTTGGCTATTTTCACCCAAATTGATGTTGTGGGAAATATGGATATGCCGATGTTAGGTATTGTAAATAATATTTCACCTGTGTTAGGTATTATTATGGCCATTGTTATATTTGCTATGATATTCAATACTGGATTAGGTATGTTTTATGCTTTTGCGTCACGTTTTACGATAGTCGATACAATGAGATTTAAAATATTCTATACAATAGCAGTTATCGTAGGGTTATGTTTAAGTTTTGTTGGATTTACAGATCTAGTAGCTATATTCTATCCGTTAATTGGCTATTTAGGACTCGTACTTATATTTGTTTTATTCTATGCTCCAATAAAACTTAAGTTTAATAATAAAAAATCATAAGCAAATTAAAAAATGCTACTAAAATAAAATGAAAAATCAGGCTTAATAAAATAAAATTTACAACCCCATTTCTTTATTTTTAGTTATAATAAAATAAAGAAATGGGGTGATTTTTTATGAACGAGAACACGTTAGAAATTTTACAAATGAATGCTCTTCAATTATTAGGTATTCAATTAGAAGGTTATGATATGAGTGATATAAAGGGTATTAGCACGCATATTAAAACACCATTTACAAATACTGCGCGAAAACAGTTTAAGAATGAGTTAAAACACTTTATTGTTCATATGAACAGTAATAAAATTTATCATTATTCTAATAGTTTTGATGTTAATTTTTTGATTTTTAAATTTAAGAAAAATAAGCAGATTTATATTATTGGACCGTATATGGAGCAAAGACCGAATGAACGACGTTGTAATGAACTATTGCAAAGAGCAGATATTAAAATATCAAAGTTATCGATATTAAAACAGTATTTACTCAGTATACCTTTGTGTCATCATGTTAAAGCTCAAAAGATGTGTCGGTTAGCAATACGCTTTTTAAAAAATAGAAACGTTGTTTATGAAACTGTGAAAATTGATTTCAAATTTCATTCTACTATAGAAGTATTAGCTGAATCGAGAGTACAAATGGAGTATACATTGCAAGAAATAGAACAACGCTATAATTTAGAAAACCAATTACTTACTGCAATTGAAAATGGGAATGTGACAGAAGCCTTATCAATTTTAAATGAAATGAATGTATCTGTGTCAGGTTTACGCAGAGTTAAAGATGACATTTCTAATGAACAATATAAAGCTTTTCTCATCAACACGTTATGTAGAAAAGCGGGTGAAAAAGCAGGTATTAGTTTAATTCACATCGATGAAATGTCTGAGAGGTATGCTGGTATAATTGATCAAACTATGGACGGTGAGATGCTTGATGAAGTCATTCATGCAATTGTTAAAGAATATGCAGAAAGAGCTATGAAGACAAAAGCGAATGCCTACAGCCCAAAGGTCAGTAAAGTAATACAGTATATAGAAAGAAATTTAGATAATCAACTTACTTTGAAAGAATTAGCTAGTCATGTAGATTTAGCACCGAGTTACTTGTCTAGAATATTTAATCAAGAAATACACAAATCAATTTCACAATATATCATTGAACTAAGAGTTAAAAAAGCCCGCGATTTGATTGCGAGAACCAAGATGACGGTTGCTGAAGTTGCTTCGTATGTAGGATTTAAAGAACAGAGTTACTTCACACAATGTTTTAAAAAGCAATATGGCATGCCTCCATTGAAATATAGAACTGAGCATAAAGAATTTTACTAAGAAATTAACTTCAAAAATTTAAAATCATAAAAAAGTTGCGGTTTTAGTAAATTTTTTATAAAAAATGTAAAAATAATCTCAAAAATTAATCAAAATGGAATGAAAAATGCAGTTTTACAATATATGAAAATAATTTAAGTTGTGTATATTGTAATAAATGGTCCCAGTCTATGTAATTTTTCAACATACTTTAGTTATAGCTTTTATTCGTATTATCTCAGTTTAGAACACAAGGCTGTATGTTATGTAATTATAACAACGTTGTTATTTTTGTGTTGACTGTTTTATTTTAAAAAATATAATAAAAGAAAGATCTCTATAAATTACTTACAGGGGATGTATTCAACCATATTATATGATGGAGAAATTTGTAGAGTTACTTTTTTTGCACACATAAGAAAACGCTTACAAAGAAGCGCGTGCTTATTGAGTGTTAATTATGAATACAGTTACTAATACATACTAAGAAGTTATTGGAACAATCAATTATTCCAATAACTTCAATAGTGGAAAGAGGTAATCGATATGGTTACAGCAAAATTAAAGCCAGCAAACAGTAAACTAAAGCGTTTTAAAGAAATTCAGGAACCAAGGCTGAAGTTTAAGGAAAAGTTATCTTACGGATTTGGGGACTTAGGTAACGGTATGATGTTTGACATGGGTCAGATTTACTTACTATTATTTTACACTGATATTTTAGGTATACCTTCGTGGGTAGGAGGTTTGGTATTTTTAGTTTCGAAATTCTTTGATGCCTTTGTGGATACAGCGGTAGGTACAATTGTAGATAATCAGACTAATTTTGCTAAACGTGGCAAATTTAAACCGTTTATCTTATATGGCAGTATACCGCTAGCAGCACTTACAGTCATAACTTTTTTATCACCAGAGATAGGGCAAACCGGAAAAATTATATGGGCTTTTGGTTCGTATTTATTATTTAATGCAGCTTATTCATTTGTAAATATTCCATATGGTTCATTATCTGCATCAATGACTATTAATGCGGATGATCGTACGCAATTATCTGTATTCCGTAATATGGGCTCTCAAGGTGCGATGTTTATATCTGGTATTGTCGTTATACCTGTTGTTAGTTTATTTCCAAATCATCAAATTGGTTATCCAATAGCAGTAGGGTTTCTAGCTATTGCTGGGGTAATATTCCATATGATTTGTTATAAAGGTGTAACTGAAAGACATACGATTGAAAGACCGAAAGAGAAAGGGATTGGTCGTAAGGCGTTTTTAAATCTATTGAAAAATAGACCATTTATCATATTGGCAATTTATACACTTTTAACAATTAGTGCACTATTTTTACAGCAAGCTTCTCAATTATATTATTTTAAATATGTATTAGGAGAACAAAATTTAGTAGGGATAGTTAGTACGCTAAACTTCCTTGTGCTAATTCCTGCGTTAATATTAACAACGTTTTTAAGTAGATTGGTTGGCAAGAAAATGACTGCGATTATAGGTGTAGGAGGATTTATTCTATTCCAATTCATCAACTTTACTTTTTTCTCAGATCATATCGTAATGTTCTTGGTTATTAATACGATTGCACAATTATTCTTGGTCATTCCTAATACTGTAACTTGGGCATTTATTGCTGATGTTGTGGAATACGGGCAATGGCAATCGGGTCTTAGATCTGAGGGGATTATATATGCGAGCTATAGTTTTACAAGAAAAATATCACAAGGTTTAGCAGGTTTTATACCAGGTGCATCTTTAACACTTATTGGATTTGTTCCTAATGCTACTCAATCAGCAGATACATTACATGGATTGAAAGTATTATTCTTTATCGTTCCTGCGACAGCTTGTTTAATTGCAGTCGTACTATTCTTCTTTGCATATCCATTAACTGACCGTAAACATAAACAAATTGTTAAAGAGTTAGCATTGAGAGAAGAATTGTAGATAGATTTAATGAAATTGAAAGGAGTAATTGAGTATGTTGTATCCAGTTGTAAATGAATTTAGAAGTATCATTAATTTAAACGGTATTTGGCGTTTTAAATTAGAAGAGGACGAAGATCAAATTGATGTGTCACAACCATTAAATACTGAACAAGTTATGGCTGTGCCAGGTTCGTTTAATGACCAAGGTGTCACTGCTAATATTCGCCACCATGTAGGGAACGTTTGGTATGAGAGAACATTCACTGTTCCTAACGTTTTAAAAAATGAACGTATTGTCTTACGATTTGGTTCTGCAACACATAAGGCAACCGTATATATTGATGGTAAAGAGGTAACATCACACCAAGGAGGTTTCCTACCATTTGAAGTAACATTAGATAAATCATACACAGTTGGGACGCATCGTTTAACGGTATGCGTAAATAATATATTAGATGAAACAACTTTACCGGTTGGAGATTATAGCGAAATAACAGATGCAGAAGGTAATGTGATTAAGAAAAATACACCAAATTTTGATTTCTTCAATTATGCGGGTTTACATAGACCTGTAAAAATATATACAACACCTAAGATCCATATTCAAGATATTGAAATTGTACCTGAATTACAAGGTGAGGATGCTTATGTAAATTATAAAGTAAGCACGAACCATAGCAGAGGGACTGTTGAGGTTCGATTAGTGGATGAAGACAAACAAGTCATAGCAGAAGCAACAGGTGTAGAAGGTACGATAAAGGTTCAGAATCCACATCTTTGGAAACCATTAAATGCGTATTTATATCATTTAGAAGTGTCACTTATAGAAGATGGAGAGTTAATTGATACTTATTCTGAGCGTTTCGGTATACGTTCTGTCGAAGTAGCTAAGGGTAAATTTTTAATTAATGGAGAGCCGTTTTATTTTAAAGGTTTTGGTAAGCATGAGGATAGTTATTATCATGGCAGAGGTATGAATGAAGTAGCGAATGTATTAGACTTTAATTTGATGAAATGGATAGGAGCAAATTCATTTAGAACTTCGCACTATCCGTATTCAGAAGAAATGATGCGTTTAGCTGATGAGCAGGGTATAGTGGTGATTGATGAAACGACTGCTGTAGGAGTTCATTTAAACTTTAATGCAATTTTAACTGGTGAAAAAGCAAGAAATACATTTGAAGAAATAGGTACGAAAGCGGCGCATGAATCTGCGATTAAAGGGTTAATTGAACGCGATAAAAACCATGCATGTGTGGTTATGTGGTCGATTGCCAATGAACCAGCTTCTGACGAACAGGGGGCTAAAGCGTATTTCGAACCATTAGTGAATCTAGCACGAACGTGTGATCCACAACAGAGACCTGTTACAATTGTAACAATACTGACTTCTCAACCAGATACATGCCAAGTGCAAGATTTAGTCGATGTATTATGCTTAAATAGGTACTATGGTTGGTATACTCAAACAGCAGATTTGAAAGCTGCTAAATTGGCACTAGCAGAAGAGTTAGATGGTTGGAGTATTAAACAACCAGATAAACCAATTATGTTTACTGAATATGGTGCTGATACAGTGGCAGGAATGCATTCAATAAACGATGAATTATTCACAGAGGAATACCAAATACGTTATTACGAAGCCAATCATGAAGTTATTGATAAGTATCCACAATTTATTGGAGAACAGGTATGGAATTTTGCAGATTTTGAAACTTCTACGGGTATTATTAGAGTTCAAGGAAATAAGAAAGGGATTTTCACCCGTGAAAGAAGGCCAAAAGCCGTCGCTCATTACTTCAAAGAAAGATGGTCAAATATTCCGGATTTTGGATATAAAATATAATAGATGAGGACGGGAGTCAGACAGAAAAATAATTTATTTAAAAAGGTTTCGGTCATACCTGTAATAAGGATAACTAGGGGTGAAAACATAACAGGCTTAACTGTGAGTTAAAGTTCAAGCATAAGTCCCACTAGCCCAATATAATGATTAAGAATCTGGGACATAAAGTTCTTGGATAAGTGAAAAAAGGCGTTTTCTATTGAAATAAAATAGAAATTGTCTTTTTCAATATTGTTTTGATTATAGTTAGCTCGTTGATTTAGCTTAGTAGTGTTTATTAAACTATACGAAAGGGACTTATTTTTTAAGTGTTTTAATGTGAAAATCCATATGAATGAGACGTATTTTCGGGAAACTCTTGAGAGGATAGGACAAGCTGAAGATTACAGGTTGAAGCTGTCTCCCTAAGAAAGTGAGCCAACAATGCGAAGTATTGAATAAAAAATAACCACTCAGATGAATTGAATCAAATCATCTAAGTGGTTATTTTTCTGGGATTTATGTTCCAATCCCTATTTATTCATTTATATTATGCTGTTGTCTATATTATAATTTGGCTTGCCATTTATCAGTCCAAACCAAATCGTTATAAGTACCTTTAAAAGTGCTTAATCCCATAAGTTTATCGACCGTTTGTTTAATAGTTTCAGGGTTAGAATGATAAGCATTTATATAAGCTTTCACCATCGTTGCATCGTGTAAATGAGTTGTGAAGTTTAAGGAAACAAATACCGTTGGAACTTCATGTACATACCAAGGAATTTCATTGCTCATTGCAGTACCCCATTTGATTCGATAGTTATTTTCAGCAGCGTAACCAATAATGTTAGCGAAAACTAGTGCTGCATCAACGTCTTCTCGATAAGATAATGTCTTGCCTTTAACGCGTGTTGAACCATCGTTTAAAGTAACATTAAAACCTCTCGATTCCAGTTCTTTAATAATGTCTTCAGGCACATTATTAGCAGATTTATAAATGCCATCTTTTTCACCTTCAATTACATAAAGACGAATGTTTTTATGTGTTTCTGGACGAATCGGTAATTGATCCAAAGTATTTTTTACGAGTGTAATACCTAAATCAGCAGCTTCAGCACGCATATCTAAATGTTCTTGGCAACCGATAACTTCCAAGTCTTCTTTAGTGCGAATAATCGTGCCATCTTTTTGTTTCTTGTGTAAATTCAATTGTGCCTTAAGTCCTAAGATACGACGAACAGCATCATCTAATCGTTCATCTGTGATGATACCATTGTTATATCCGTTTAACATAAATTGATAATCTTCTTCTAAATCATTGAAGAATAGAAACATATCACATCCAGCGGCAATTGAAAGTGGCACGTAATCTTCACGACGCATAGAAGCAGTCATACCTAACATATGACTAGCGTCTGTAACGACTAAACCATTGAAATGCATATCGTCTTTAAGTAAATCAGTGATAAGTTCTTTTGATAATGTTGCTGGTAAAATATCTTTATCCTCTAAGTTTGAGTTTAACTTTTTAGAATAAGCAGGTTGTGCAATATGTCCAGCCATAATCATTTGTACGCCTCGATTAATATGGTGTTGATAGACTTTACGGAAACTATTGTCCCATTCTTCTGTAGATAATTCGTTTACCCCTAATACTAAATGCTGATCACGTTCTTCTGTACCATCTCCAGGAAAATGCTTAATACAGGTAATCATGTCACGTTCTGAGTTGAAACCATCAATAAAAGCGCTAGAATATTTGATGACAGTTTGTGCATCTGTCCCGTATGCGCGTGTATTTACGATAGTATTGCGCCAGTTTTTAAGAATATCAACGCACGGATCGAAATTGATATGTACACCTAATGCTGAAGCTTCACGTGCAGAAACAAGCCCAGCATTGTATGCAACCTTAGTATCTTGTGCAGCTTCACATTGTGCTGCACTTGCAATATAAGTGCCATCTTTACATGCGCCATTACCTCCAGAATCACAGTTAGCTGCAACAAGTACCGGAACCTTTGTACTTTGTTGTAAGTCATTGAGTAAGCTTTGTACATCAACTTTATTACCGCCTTCATAACGTGCGCCACCAATATGATAACGTTCTAAAACTTCCTTATTACTCAAATCTGCGTCGTGGAATTTTTTCCCACCTTCCAATGAAAATAAATTGAAAAAGAGTTGGCCAATTTTTTCTTCACTTGATAAATCTTTTAGTGTTTCTTCAACCCAAGCAATTTGTGTGTCGTCTAGATTATAAGGGGATGCTTTTAAGTTTACTTTTACCATTAATTATTTCGCTCCTTCAAAATTATTATAAAATATAGAAATTAGAGAAGTTTGTATTTCTTGATTGAAACGACCTTCTCTGAATAGTTTTAAGTATTTATTGTGAAAATCTAACCATGATTGATCTTCGTGGCCGGCAAGGATAGGATAAAAATATAAATCATGCATTTGAGCAGCTTCCAAATCTCCTTTGGCATCACCTAGCATAATAATATTTTCTAAGTCATAGAATGACTTTAATACTTCAAGACAATGCTCTTTTGTACCTGATTCTTGGGCGAACATGCCGCTCAAGTAAGGTGTTAAATGATAAGACTCCCATTCATGTTGAACTGCAGAAAGGTTGGCTGACGATACGATAGCTATATCTGCAAATGAAGCGGCATCTTTTAAGGTATTGTGTACGTGTTCAAAAGGACCGATACTAGGAAGTTCTTTAATACGTGCATTGACTTTATGAGACCAAGATAAAGCTTTGCGTAAACCATATTTGTTTGGGTTATTTTCAATAGCTTCTTCTAGACTAGGGTTTGAAAAAGATTGGGTAGTTTGTACCCATTGTTTTATGTCGTCATATCCTTGAATGTCTAAACCCTCTGCAACAAGTTCTCCTAACATTTTTTCAAGACCTCTAAAACGGTTGATGCCTCTGGTTATTTCATAAAGATTGAATGCATTCCATCGTTCTAAGATCCTTTCAGATTTATCTTCGAGATGCCATTCTTCGACAAGCGCTGGACCAAAAGCGCGTTCATGTTTAATAGTCATAGAATCAATGGCACATCCATCTGAATCAACGCAAATGAGTTTATTATATTTAGCTTTATAGTGTGATAAAGATTGAATCATTTTAAAATTCCTCTCCCATAAGTTTGAATAAAGTGATTATCATAATGTTTTTTACAATCATAATTGAGTTGAGTAGTGTAAAAGACGAGTGGAATTATTGTTCTATTAAAGTAGTTAATCCATATGATAAAGCGCTTTCTTCACACTATTAAAGTTAGCATTTAGAATTCAAAAAAACTACAGAATAATCAGCGATTATGTGATTTAATTCACAAAATTGCTATTTTAGGCTAATTTATTTCTAAAAATGTTAATAAGTTTATAAAAAGGAGGATATATCTCAATAATTCAAATGGTTAACTGCGCTGCTACAAATTTGTGAGCTATTTAATTTTGCATCATTTGAAATTTGAGATATTAGTATTGATCTTAGATTTATCAAGTACTTTCGAATGATTCTATTGTAAATGAGTTCATGACACTATTTAGACATATTTTTATTGTAATTGACTGGAAATAAATAAAAAATATAATGAAAGTGAGTTGAGTATGAGATTTTAATCAGAAAAGGAAGATGATGATGAATAAAATGAGAACTTTACAACAACTACAAGAAAATTATCTAGTTGCGGTTGTTAGAGGTAATACGGAGGATGACGCATGGCAAAAATGTAAACAAATTATTGAAGACGGCATACTAAATATTGAAGTTACATTCACGACACCAAATGCGGAAACAGTCATAAAATCTTTAAATACGAAATATAAGAATGATGTTTTGATTGGTGCCGGAACAGTTATGGATGCTACTACAGCGCGTATCGCAATTATGAATGGTGCAAACTTTATTGTGAGTCCTCATTTTGACGCACAAATAGCAATGATGTGTAATTTATATACGATACCTTATTTACCTGGATGTAGTTCAGTTACAGAAATAACGACTGCTTTACAACATGGTGTTGATGTAGTGAAGTTATTTCCTGGAGATGGCTTAGGAGCAGATTTTATAAAAAATGTACACGGCCCGATACCACAAGTGGAAATGATGCCTTCAGGAGGCGTATCCATAGAAAATATGCATGAATGGTATGAAAAAGGGGCGTTTGCCTTAGGTATTGGTAGTGCATTAACCAAAGGTGCTCAAGATGGAGCAGATCGAATTATTGTTGAACAGACACGTGCATTTGTGGAAAGGTTTAAAAATTTAAAAGCTTAATATTTTAACTTTGATAACTGTCAATTCTCATTATTTAAGAAAATAGCATAACATTACAAACAACGCTAATTGTTGTATTAGGGAACGGTATATGTAACATGAGCATGGGTAATAAAAATTTTGAATTTTATTGAAATCGCTTACATATATTGTTGGAATTACAAAATAAAGTCATAGAACCTTTAGCTTATAAAAATATATGTGTAATTGGAATATGAATATAGGTAGGTTTGATTACCCCTTATTGTAATTAATCTATGCTCCAAATTATGTTTAAAGTATTTATAGAAGAAAGTGCTTCTAAAATCACAAATCAAATATTAAATAAAGACAAAGACAGTTTTATTTATATAATTTTAATGCTTAAGTAAATGTTTAGGGGACATCAAACGTTAGAAAGAGGTCATCTTATGGTTTCAATGTCAGCGAAGAAAGAACAAACAAAGCAAGAAAAATTTGACGATATTAGTACACCAAAATTAAAATTCAAAGAAAAGTTATCATACGGTTTAGGTGATTTAGGTAACGGTATGATGTTTGATATGGGACAAATATATTTATTGAAATTTTTTACGGATATACTAGGTATTTCCGCTTTTTATGGTGGACTGGTGTTTCTTGTATCAAAAATATTTGATGCTTTTGTAGATACTGGTGTAGGTACTTATGTGGATTCAAGAACGAATATTGGTAAACGTGGTAAATTTAGACCATTTATTTTATACGGTACAGTACCACTTGCAATTTGTACGGTTTTATCATTTATTGCGCCAAATTTAGATCAAACTGGTAAAACCATTTGGGCATTTGCGACTTATATGTTATTTAATGCGGCATACTCAGTTGTTAATATACCTTATGGTTCACTTTCTGCGTCTATGACTGTTAATGCTGAAGATAGAACGCAGCTATCAGTGTATAGAAACTTAGGGTCACAAGCCGCGTTATTTGTGGCAGGTATCGTGGTCATACCATTAGTTAATCAATTTCCCAATCATGCAGTAGGATATCCTATTGCAGTAGCATTATTAGCTATTGTCGGCGTTATACTACATTTAATTTGTTATAAAAATGTCAAAGAAAGACATGTGATACAACGTCCTAAGACAAAAGGAATGGGTAAAAAAGCTTTTGTGAGCTTGTTGAAAAATGGAGCATTTGCAGTATTAGCAATTTATACATTACTAACAATTATGTCGATGTTTTTAAAACAATCGTCACAATTATATTATTTCCAATATGTTATGGATGCACCTAATTTAGTTGGTCTTGTTAGTACTTTGAACTTTGCCGTTCTTGTTCCAGCGCTTTATATAACAACGTTGTTAAGCAAGAGGATAGGGAAAAAGATGACAGCTATCGTAGGTATAGCAGGATTTGTAGTGTGCGAAATTTTAAACTTTGCACTTTTTGGAGATTATATTACAACATTTTTAATAGTAAATACAATTTCTTCATTCTTTTTAGTTATACCTAATACAGTGACTTGGGCATTTATTGCTGATGTTGTTGAATATGGGCAATGGAAATCTGGTATACGTTCTGAAGGCATTACGTATTCAAGCTATAGTTTCACCCGTAAGATTTCACAAGCTTTGGCAGGTTTTATTCCTGGGCTTGCATTAACTATGATCGGTTATCAACCTAATGTTGCTCAGACTACGGAAACATTAACAGGGCTTAAAGTATTGTTCTTTGCTGTGCCAGGTGTAGGTTGTTTAATTGCGCTAATTATATTCTTAATTGGTTATCCACTAACAGACAAGCGTCATAAACAAATTGTTAAAGAACTAGCATTAAGAGAAGAAATTTAAAGGAAAGGGCGTTTTCAGTAATGACTCAATTTATCACTGATCGTTTTATGTTACAAAATACAAAAGCGGTTGAGCTATATAATAAATACGCAAAAGATATGCCTATTTATGACTATCATTGCCATTTAGATCCACAACAAATTAGCGAGAATACGCACTTTGATAATATCACAACGTTGTGGCTAGGGGGAGATCATTATAAGTGGAGAGCGATGCGTGCGCAAGGTATTGATGAATATTATATAACTGGTGATGCTTCACCACGAGAAAAGTTTAGAAAATGGGCACTTACTTTAGAAAATTCGGTTGCAAACCCCTTATATCATTGGTCTCATTTAGAGCTAGCTATGTATTTTGATGTGCATGAAGTGTTAAACGAAAACAATGCTGATCAAATATACGATCAAGTTAATGGTTATTTGCAGCGTTATAATATCACAGTACAATCTTTAATTACGCAATCAAATGTTAAAGTGATTTGTACTACAGATAACCCTACAGACGATTTGCGTTATCATGATGAGCTACAAACACAAATGGACTTCAAGACTCAGGTATTACCTTCATTTAGACCCGATGTTGCTTTTAAAGTTGGTGAAGAAAGTTTTGCTGAATTTATAGAAACATTAAGTAGCTTAACACACCCTATTAGTAATGTAGATGATTTTGTAGAAGCTATAAAAATGCGAGTTAATTATTTCCATGACAAAGGTGGACGATTAGCAGATCATGGATTAAGTTCTATTGAATATCAGTCATATAATCGTTCAGATATTGATGATATTTTCCAAAAAGCGTTGAAAAAACAACAAGTAAGTAGTAAAGCATATGCACAATTTCAAACATTCTTATTATATGAATTAAGTAAAATTTATAACGAAAAAGATTGGGTTATGCAAATTCATTTTGGTGCAATTCGCAATAATAACACTACTGCCTTTGAACAATTAGGCCCTGACGCCGGATTTGATTCTATACGTGATCAACAAAATCTTGCTGAAAACTTAAATAGTTTATTAAATATGATGGCTTCAAGTAGGCACTTGCCAAAAACAATATTATACAATTTAAATCCTACATATAACGACATCGTAGGGTCTACTATTGCCAATTTCCAAAATCAAGCACATATACAAAGTAAAGTACAACATGGTGCTGGCTGGTGGTTTAACGACACAAAACGCGGTATGTTAAATCAAATGACATCCTTGGCTGATCAAGGCTTATTAATGCACTTTGTTGGTATGTTAACAGATTCTAGAAGCTTTATTTCTTATTCTAGACATGATTATTTTAGAAGGATTCTATGTACTTATATTGGTAATTTGGTTGAGTTAGGAGAAATACCTGAGGATCCAAGACTATTAGAGAAGCTAATTAAAAATATTTGCTATAACAATGCTTATAACTACTTTAAATTGATATAGAGAGGGGTGTCATTTGGAATGGAAATGACATTTAGATGGTATGGCAAGGATGATCCAATCAGCTTAGAATATATCAAGCAGATACCAGGCATGAGAGGCATTGTCAGCGCCATCTATGATATACCAGTAGGTGAAGCTTGGCCATTAGATAAAATTAAGGAATTAAAATCAGAAATCGAAAGTGCCAATTTAGAACTTTCAGTCATTGAGAGTGTGCCCGTACATGAAGATATTAAATTAGGGAAGCCAACGCGCGATAAATATATTGAAAATTATTGCCAAACATTACGACATTTAGGTCAAGTGGGTATTAAAGTAGTATGTTATAACTTTATGCCAGTATTTGATTGGACGCGTTCACAGTTAGATTTTCCTTTAGCAGATGGTTCGACAGCATTGATATATGATGAAGAAGCAATTGATAAAATGAATCCACTAAAGGGTGAACTTTCTTTACCAGGTTGGGATTCAAGCTACACCAAAGAAGACTTAGCTGCACTCTTTGCAGATTACAAAACAATTGATGAAGAAAAGTTATGGGAGAATTTAAGTTACTTTATTAACAAAGTAATACCTGTTGCAGAAGAAGCGGATGTACTGATGGCAATACATCCAGACGATCCACCTTGGGGGATATTTGGATTACCCAGAATTATTACAAATAGAGAAAATCTGGAAAGGTTCATTCGCATACATCCGTCTAAACATAATGGATTAACGATGTGTTCAGGTTCTTTAGGTTCGGATAAGCATAATGATTTTCCGGAAATGTTAACATATTTTGGTCAAAAAGGACGTGTACATTTTGTTCACGCGCGTAATGTGAAATTAGTTGGGAATAAGTCATTCCAAGAATCTGCACACTTATCAGAATCAGGGTCTATCGATATGTATAAAGTTATAAAGGCATTACATGATTTTGGATATAAGGGACCCATTAGACCAGATCATGGACGCATGATTTGGGGAGAAACAGGTAAAGCAGGGTATGGTTTATATGATCGGGCGTTAGGCGCAACATATTTAAATGGTTTATATGAGGCGATAAATAAAAATTGTATAGCACAGAGTCCTCGAAAATAAGCGCCAGCTTTTATGAAAATTTAAGCGTAATTATTGTAAACAACAACTTAATATTTGTTGAGCAAAGGGAATGTCAAATATAAGAGTTGAATGGGAGAAGAAAAAAGAACAAAAGTGATAAATTTGTGAAAATAATCACAAAATCCTTTTAAATTATTAGAATATGCATTATGATAAGGGTGTAGAAGATAAACAAAGCTTCTTAATAGAAAACTACGGAGTGATTAATTATGAGAAAAGTAATTGAAGCAGTTATTTTTTCAAACGAAAGTAGTTACGAAATATACACACACACAGGTGTAAATCAAGGTATTATTAATGACATTAAAGATGGATACAGAAGTATTGACTATATAGCTTACATTGATGCAGAGAAAATTTACAACTATGGTTTAAAGAAAGAGCTATTAGTTAATCAATAATACGCTGTATACATCGATGTAAATCGAGGTTTAATAGTGTTTTTAAACTGCGCTTACAATAAAAACCTATTAACTTTGTGCAAGTTTTTCTCCCCAGTAAAACTTTCATGATTTATTTAAACACCCTCACCCCCAGTATTAAGAAAGCCTACACTACCGTTTTTATAGTAGTGTAGGCTTTTTGTATATTGATTTAAACGAAACCTATTGAAAGATTAATCTTAAATGTAGGCCTTGAAATTATGTTTAACCGAATTGAAGTCATAAACGGAATTATACATACCCATGCGAATATGGTCTTGTGACGCATAAGGTATACGTAAGTGATCATGGTGTTCTACATAGATACGGAATTCACGTTCTAGTTGTTTGCGTTGATTTAAAGACATTTGAATCCACTCTTCTTGATCAAACAATGCTTCAAAGCGAAATTCAAAGTTGTCTTTGCCCTTAAATGCATGTAAATGATTGATTTTTTCATCAAAGTTCAAATTTTATCCCCCTTTAATCAAACGTTGCTAAATTGATATATATCTATTATATACCCACATTAAATTGAAGTATAGGTAATGAATAATTGTTATAACACAAAATTTTAATAAAAAATAAATTAACATGATAAAATAATTGAAAATAGGGAAATGACCTTATAAATAGTTAAATTGAAGAAGAAAGGAAGATATGAATGAATGAATTAAAAGATAAAGTTGCAATTGTTACAGGTGCAAGTAGTGGTATCGGTGCAAGTATTGCCGAAACATTGTCACAACATGGCGTGAAAGTAATGTTAACAGGGCGCAATGAAGCACGTTTATCTGATGTAGCAGAACAACTTCAAGAAAATAGTCAGTCTGAAATTGCTACACATATCGTTGATGTTACGCAAAAAAATGAAGTAGCAAAATTAGTAAAAGAGACTGAAAATAAATTTGGTCATGTAGATATATTAGTGAATAGTGCAGGTTTAATGCTCTCTTCTGCAATTACAGATGGTGATGTTGAGGCATGGGAAAATATGATTGATGTCAACGTCAAAGGTACTTTATATGGTATTAATGCCGTATTACCAATATTTTTAAATCAATCTACAGGACATATTATAAATATTGCTTCTATTTCTGGTTTTGAAGTTACAAAACAAAGCACCTTATATAGCGCATCTAAAGCGGCGGTACATACTATTACCCAAGGGTTAGAAAAAGAATTAGCTAAAACAGGTGTAAGGGTCACAAGTATTTCACCTGGTATGGTAGATACGCCATTAAGTGGTAATACTGATTGGGGTTCTCGTAAAAAGTTAGACCCGAAAAATATTGCTGAAGCTGTTGTTTATGCATTACAACAACCTAGTCACGTCAATATAAATGAAGTTACCGTAAGACCAGTATAAAATAGCGCGTAGACAAGCCTTGTTTTATTTATTATGTTCTTTGTTATCTGTTAGCCATATGAGAGTGAGAGGAAAATCAAATTACAAATTTTGATTTTCCTCTCACTCTTAAAAGTTATATTTTTGTATCTAATTTATGAAAGAAGTGTTAATCAATGTATTATAGGCGTTTAATTGAAAGTGACGTGAAAGAATATCGCAAGCTGCGTTTGAAATCATTGCAAACTGATCCGAAAGGTTTTGCATCTACTTACAAGCGTGAGATTGAATTCTCCATAGATAAGTTTAAATCACGAATCATACCTACAGAAACTCAATTTACAATTGGCGCATTTGACGACACCTCATTAGTTTGTATAGGTGCTTTTTATAGTGAAAGCCTAGAGAAGGTAAAACATAAAGGAAACTTAGTGGCGGTCTACTGTGATCCCCAGTATAGACGACAAGGTATTGCCAGGTTATTGCTTCAAAAAATAATTGATGAGACAAAAGAACTAGGGTTTGTGAAAATAATTGAATTAAGCGTCCTGTCCGAAAATAAAAGTGCCATTGCATTATATGAACAATTAGGATTTAAACGTTATGGCATAGAACCTAAAGCACTCTATGATGGAATTAATTATTATGATGAAGATTTAATGTACATGGAATTATAATATATAACAGTTGAAAATATTAAGCTAAGGTGGGGAAAATATGGAGACAGATTATATTATGGAGACAAACTTTATTATTGAAACAGATAGATTATATTTAGTGAGACCTTCACACGAATATTTAGTCGACTTGTACAATTTACATTCAGATGCAAGAACAAATGTTTATAACCCAGCAGGGCCTCACCAAAGTATAGAAGAAACAGAAGAGATGCTTAAGTCATGGATTGAACATTGGTTTAAATACCGTTTTGGTTACGCATTAATGATAGAAAAAGGAAGCGGTAAAATGATTGGTATGTGTGGTTTGACATATAAAACAATGTTAGGTGAAACATATCTTAATTTAGCTTATCGCTTGAACCCAGATTTTGCACGCAAAGGTTATACCAAAGAATCATGTTTAGCGGTTATAGAGTATGTGAAAGAAGACATACAAGTCAGTAATCAAATACTTGTGCGCACCAAAAAAGATAACCGCCCATCTATTATGACTGCCCAATCATTAGGATTTGAAGAAATAAGCAGTTATAACAATTATGAAGAAATGGGAGACGTCTATCTTTTTGAGTAATATCTGTTTATGATTATATGATACGTGTTGGCGATGAGATGTTACATAGCCCAACTTCCAATAATTGTAAAGTTTTAGTAGGCCATCTGAGTAAGAACCACTTCTTTAAAGAAGTGGTTCTTTAGAGAGTGGGACTTTACAGCCATTCTATAATTTCAATCCTATTGCCAAATGGGTCGTAAATATAAAAGCGATCAGCTCCTTCAAGTTCATCTCCGTATATAATTTCGACTTCTTGTAATTCAAGGTTTTTCCTTACTTCCGTCGCGTTGTGTACTGCAAATGCAGGGTGTGCCTTTTTGGCTGGTTCAAAATTGGTTTCAACACCAATGTGAAGTTGTTGTTGTCCGATTTGAAACCAAACCCCGCCTTTTCGTGCAAGATTAGCTGGTTTGGTTATTTCTTTGAATCCTAATTTTTCAGCATAAAACGCTCTAGCTAAATCTTCTTGGTTTGCTGGTGCAGCAACTTGTACATGATCAATGCCTATGAAATATTTTTCCATAATAGTAACTCCTTTTGTACTTATAATATCAAAAGTGTAAAAATAAAACGACTATAATAAATTTCGAGTTTAGAAAAATGCAAAACTATAAATAATTAAAATTTCTATATTATTATATTGCAATTGATAATCGTTTTCGATTAGAATAGAAGTATAATATTATGGAAGGGGTTAATATTTTGAAAAAATTATTTTATTTCATGTTGTGTTTACTATTATTTTTAGCAGCTTGTGGTAATAATGATGAGTCTAAAGATGCAGCTTCAAAAGAAAATACCGAGACGAAAACATATACAACAGGTGAAGGGGATAAGGTGCAAATTCCTAAAAATCCTAAAAGGGTACTTGATTTAACAGCTAATTATGGCAATTTTAAAAAGTTAGGTATTAAACCGATTGCGATAACGAGTGTTTTTCCTGATTCAAAATATTTAGATATGGCAAATATTAAGAAGATAGATCCTGAAGATGTGGAAGCAGCAGCAAAATTAAAACCCGATTTAATCATTACATATAAAGAAAATAAGAATAATAAAAAATTAGAAAAAATTGCGCCAACTGTTCCGATTAAGGTGCAAAATATGGATTATAAAGATACACATATAGAAATAGGTAAATTAGTGAATAAAGAAGCAAAAGCTAAAAAGCAAGCTAGTAAATTATCATCCAAATTAGCCAAGGATGGTAAAGAAATTAAAAAAGCAATTGGAGAAGATAAAACTTTCTCAATTATGGATATTCAAGCAAAAGATATATATCAATTTGGGCCTAGATTTGGTCGGGGTAGTGAAGCAATCTATGAAGGATTCGGTTTAAAAGAGGATCCCGAAGCGAAACAAGCTATGCCAAAAGAGAAGTTTATGAAAGTACCTAAAGAAAAATTTAATACGTACTCAGGAGACTATTTATTAGTTCCTACAAAAGACGGACAGAAACCTAATAATGATTTTGTAAAATCAAATACTTGGAAAAATAACCAAGCTGTACAGAATGGTAATGTGGTTTATTATGCTATGGATGAAGCGATTTATGCAGATTTAATTTCTGTGGAAAAACAGGCAGATTTATTTAAAAAAGAATTGTTGAAAAACAAATAAAAAAAGACGAGATGAATATGGTTTACAGAAATCTTATTAAAAATAGATTTTTGTTCCAAATTCATCTCGTCTTTATATTTAAGGCATTGTTACCAATGATTAATATCTGTGCGTTCTCCCTTAAAGTTATTAGCGGTTTGATGACGTTGAGCGAGTACTTGTTCAACGTCGTCAAATTTTATATCTAAGGCATGTAACAACACAAATAAGTGATACATTAAATCAGCAGTTTCATTCGTCACTTCTTCACGGTCATTTTTCATTGCACCTATAACAACTTCAAATGATTCCTCGCCGAATTTTTTCGTGATTTTTTCTAGTCCTTCATTTAATAAATACTGTGTATATGAGTTTTCTTTATTAGATTCGGCACTAGTAGTTACTGTTTGTTCTAGTTGTTGCACGTTGAAAGGTATGGGCGTATTAAAACAACTTTGACTACCTGTATGGCATGTTGGCCCATTTGGTACAACCTCGATAAGGAGTGTATCTCGGTCACAATCTAAATGAATATTTTTAACGATTTGAGTATTTCCAGACGTTTCTCCTTTTGTCCATAAACGGTCTTTGGAACGTGAATAAAAACAAACAACACCACTTGTGAGTGTTTGCTGATAAGCTTCTTCATTCATATAACCGAGCATTAGCACTTGATTTGTATTAATGTCTTGTAATATAGCTGGCAAAAGACCTTTGCTAAAATCAGGTTGTTCTGTATTCATCTTACTGGGACACCCCCTTGTGCCATTGTTTTTTTGATTTCATCTACAGTTGTTTCTTTATCGTGTAAAATACTTGCGGCAAGACCAGCAGAAACATCGGTTTGCTTAAATAGATTAACGAAATGCTCTGGATTACCCCCGCCACCACTAGCTATAACTGGAATATTTACAAGTTGTTCGATTTCATGTAAGTGAGTGACATCGAAGCCTTGCTTCATACCATCATGGGTCATGCTTGTAATAAGTAACTCACCAGCACCTAAAGCTTCAACTTCCTGAACCCAATCATAAACACGTTTATCTGTACGTTGCTTGCCGCCATGTGTATAACAAAAATAGTCATTTAATTCATCGTCATAATTACTATCTATAGCGATACATATACATTGACTGCCAAATTTTTCGCTAGCTTCTTTAATAAATGATGGATTTTTCAGTGCACTTGAATTGAGTGATACCTTGTCAGCACCATGATTTAAGAGTTGAGAAATATCAGCGATCGTTGATATACCACCACCTACAGTTAATGGTATAAATAGTTTGTCTGCAGTTTCTTCAATAACATCGAGTACAAGGTCATGGCCCGCTTCTGTACGTGAAATATCTAAAAAGACTAATTCATCAGCGCCTTGCTCGTTATAATACAGTGCATATTCGACAGGGTTACCAATATCCCTTAATCCTTTAAATTGGATGCCTTTAACGACGCGCCCATCTTTAACATCTAAACAAGGAATGATACGCTTTTTAATCATGACAAGCCCTCCCAAAAATTAGGATTATGTGCAGCTTTACCTACAATAGCTGCCGAAACGCCAAGCGCTTCTAATTCTTCTAAATCTTGTTGATGGCGAATACCCCCAGAAGCAACGACAGGTTTTTGAGTTGCGTTGACTAATTGACCAGTAATCTCAAAATTAGGGCCTTCTAGTCGTCCATCTTTTGAAATATCTGTGTAGATGATACCGCCAAGAGGTAAAGACTCAATTTTTTCAATTAACTCAAATAAATCTAGTTCAGCATCTTGTTCCCAACCATTTATTTTTACTTCTCGTTTATATGCATCCACAGAGAGATATAAACGATTAGGGAATTGGTGCGCCATTTCGGCTAACCATTCTAAGTTTTGAATACCTTTAGTACCGATAATACAATAATCAATCCCATCGTTAAAATAAGCTTCAATAGTTTCTACGCTTCTAATACCACCACCAACTTCTATCGGTTTATCGGTTAGTGTACGTAAGGCTTTAATGTAGTCTTGTTCAATAGAAGATTGTTGTTTAGCCCCGATTAAATCTACGATATGGATACGATCTACACAATTGAATTGGTTATAAAATTGAATGCTTTCTTCAGCGCTTCGTGACATTTTTTCTTCTGAATCATATTTACCTTCAGTAAGACGTACACTTGTTGCATTGATTAAATCAATAGCTGGCCATAGTTTGATCATTTAGGAATCCGCCTTTCAGTGCTTGATTAAGTATTGCTAAGCCATCATCGCCACTCTTTTCAGGGTGGAATTGGATGCCTATATAATTTTTAAATTGTACAATTGCAGGGACTTGTGTGCCATATTCGGCGAATGCTACAACATATTCAGACATTTGTGCCTGATAAGAATGTACAAAATAGACATCTTGAGAAAGTGTCGATTGGTTACTAATTAGATTGTTCCAACCTAAGTGAGGAACTGGGTAGGGCGTTTCAATTGGTATGATGCGACCTGGTATTAGTTTTAATCCAAAGACATCACCTTCAGCGCTCCATTCATATAGCAGTTGCATGCCAAGACAAATACCAATCACAGGCTTATTTGTAACGGATTGCAAAACTTCAACCAAACCTCGGGAATGGATAGCTCGCATGGCATCTTTAAAGTGACCGACACCAGGTAAAATAACCATATCAGCAGCTTCAATATCTTTTGGATTATCTGTTAATTTAGATTCATAACCAAGATGATTGATTGCACGTTGTACATTTTTAATGTTGCCTAAACCGTAATCAATTATGGCAATCATTCTATCACACCCTTAGATGACGGTGTGCCTTCCGTATCATTACTTGTTAAGGCTACTTTAAGGGCACGCGCAAAAGATTTAAAAATCCCTTCTATTTCATGATGCGTATTGCCACCACGAATTAAATCTATATGTGTTGTTAAGCGCGCATTAATGACTAGCGCACGGAAGAATTCTTCTACTAATTCAGTGTCAAAAGTGCCTACTTTTTCGCGACTTAAACTGGCATTAAATGAAAGGAATGGACGCCCACTAATATCAACTACAGTACGAGCTAATGTTTCGTCCATAGGGATATAACTTACCCCATAACGTTGAAAGGATTTTTTCTCTCGTGTCATTTCTAATAGCAATTGACCTAAAACGATACCTATGTCTTCTGTGACATGGTGATCGTCTACTTCTGTATCACCATTTGCATCAATAGTAATAGATAAGTTGCTATGAAAGGTTAAGAGAGTCAACATATGATCCAGAAAACCCACGCCAGTGTTTATTTCGCTTGGACGATTGTCGTCTGCAAGTGAGATAGATAATTGTGTTTCAGCAGTATTACGCGTTTTTTGATAAATCATATTGAGACCTCCAAGTTTTAATAATTTCTTCTAAATCATCCAATTGTGAATCCGTAGCAATAGAATAACGCACGTAGTCATTCATTTCTGTTTCATTATATAATCTAGGTAAAAAACCATGTGCTTGAATATATTCCCCTAAGTTTTGTGCTTCCGTTCCTTTAGTAAGCACAAAATTAGTAGATGATGGAAATACGACCATAATATCTGCAACATAATCGTTAAATAAGTTTCTTAGTCTAAGTGCTAATTGACGTTGATGTTCTATAAATTGTTTGGTTTTTTCAGGATGTTCAAACATATACAAAGCAATGTGTAGGGTAAGCGTATTTAGTGGGTAGGGATGCTCAATACTCTGTATATGTTGAATCGTCTCTGGTGTACCAATTAGAACGCCCAACCTTAAGCCAGCGATACCGAACGCTTTTGACAAGGTACGCATTTGTAGTACGTGTGGTTGCATATCAAAGTTGTAAGCTTCACCGAAATCCAAGTATGCTTCATCTATTACGAAATAACCACCAATATTGTTCATTTTGTCAGCGATAGCTGTTAAAAATGTAGTACCATATTGCTTACCTGATGGATTGTGTGGATTGCTCATTATAAAGAATGCAGGCTGCACTTCCTCGATACGTTGTAAAATCTGTTCAAGATTAAATGTTAAATCGTCTTCAGCTTGCACAAATTCAATAGGACGATTTACTTGAGCAGCATAAGCTTGGTACATGAAAAAATCTGGATTAAGTGTTAATGCCGGACCCTCAGGCATGATTAGCATTAATTTTTGAATCAGTTCATCAGATCCATTACCAGCTATGACTTGTTCAGCAGTAAAGCCATAATAATTTGCATAAGCGTCTTTAAAGCGTTCGTATTCGTCATCTGGATAAAAGTTGAAGGCAGCATCTTGTATTATTGTAGCTAGTTGTGAAGCTGTTAAAGGACGAAGTGGACTTTCATTTTTGTTAATTCTTATCATTAATATGACCCCTTTGTCGTTCTAATTTCAATAGATTGTTCATGATTATATAGTTGTTCAATATGGGCAAGTTCACGAGCAGGCTTTTCAATTTGATTGAAGGTATCTTGAGACAAATCTATGACCGAGTGACGCGTTAAAAAGTCATTCACTGATAAACCGTTCGTAAATCTTGCTGTTTGATTCGTAGGTAATACATGGCTTGGTCCAGCAACATAATCACCTATGACTTCTGGTGAATAATGACCTAAAAATAGAGCTCCTACATAGCGTACATGATTTAAATAGTCTCGTGGTGAAGCGGTTTGGATTGATGCATGTTCAGGTGCGATTTGATTCATTAAATCACAAGCTTCTGTGAAATCATCAACTGCAATCAAGAAATGGTGATTAGCTAAACTTGCCTTTACGATAGATTGACGTTCAATGTCAGTGAGTGTTTGTTGAATCTTTTGTTCGAGTTGTTGTAGCAGTTCCTCATCTTCACTAATAACAAATGTACGTGCTAATTCATCATGCTCAGCTTGCGCAAATACATCATATGTAATCGCATCTAAATCAGCAGTCTTATCAATGATTAAAGCAATTTCACTTGGTCCTGCAATTTGATCTATACCTACTTGACCAAAAAGATATTTTTTCGCATAAGCGACATATTGATTGCCTGGGCCGACAATTTTATCAACTTTAGGTATCGTTTCAGTTCCATAAGCAAGTGCAGCTATACTTTGCGCGCCACCAACTTGAAATACATCATCAACGCCAGCAATATAACATGCGGCCAAAACGATATCAGGTAGGCCATCTGCTTGCGGTGGTGTTACAACAGTTATATTTTCGACTCCTGCAACTTTCGCAAGTGTTGCAGTCATTAATACAGTTGAAGGGTAGCTCGCTTTGCCACCTGGTACATACACACCAACGCGTTCTATAGGATGATACATTTCATAACATTCAATAGAACCTTGCTGATCTGTCCATTTGATAGATTTTTGGTAAGTCTCAATACGAGCGTGACTGTGTTGTAAAGCTTCTCGCAAGTTATTGTCTAACCGGTGGAAGGCTGCTTCTAACTCTGAGAATGGAATTGCTAATTGAGGTGTATCTACTTTGTCTAACTCTTTATTGTAGGCTTTGAGTGCTTGATCACCTTCCAATTTAACTTTTTCACAAATTGTTTTAACTAGGGGATACAAATCCTCATTTAAAGAGGACTGATCTAAATAGTCATTTAAAAATGTCGCTTTATTTATAATCAATGAGTGACACCTCCAAAGTTTGAATTAAATCGTCAATTTCCGTTGATTTTTTAAAGTATGATTGCTTGTTGGTAATAAGTTTTGCATTTATATTCTTAATGGTATCTTTTTCGACTAACCCATTAGATTTCAATGTTGTACCGGTTTGGACGATATCAACGATGCCATCTACCATATCAACTAAACAAGCTAACTCGATAGAACCAGATAACTTTACAAGCTCTACATCAAGTCCCTGTGATTCAAAATATTTACGCGCGGTTTTCATATAGGAAGTAGCAACTTTAGTGAAAGTAGTTGTTTCTGGTTTAGAAGCTAAAGCAAAGTGACAATTGCCAAAAGGTAAGTCCAAAAGGTTATTGATTGTATAATTACTTTCTTCCAGTACATCACTTCCGACAATACCTACGTCTGCTACACCTTGTTCTACATAGATAGGGACATCACTCCCTTTAACTAATACAAATTGGATAGAACCAACAGTAATTAATAATTGACGTTCTCTCTGTTCTAACGCTTGTGCATATGATTGTTCATTTATTTCATTTAAATAAGCAATAAAGCTTTTTAATAATCTTCCTTTTGCTAAAGCTACTGTAAGCATGTGCGTCGCTCCTTTTTTATAAAATAAATCCGAGTCCGAATCCTTCTAAATCACCTTTGTAAAAACCACCAGTTAGTTGTTGATATTTATTTTCTTTAAGATGACATCTCATGAATGCGCCTTTGTAATATGAACGGGGTGGCTGTGGCGTAATATCTAGATGTATATCATTAATACCTAGTGATTTGAACCACTGTTCCCAACGTCTTAACGCTTGTATTGTACGATGATCATGTTGGAAAATCTGACTTAATAAATCTAGTTGTTCTGTCGTTTTAGTAGTTAGTAATTGAACGATTGGATGAGCGATACCAAGTTGCGAAGTAAGCTCTGAAATATTGCGTTCTTGAATGAGTTTTAATATCTCATTAGTTTGCTCTTTAGTCGTTAAAAGTAAGTCAATAAGCTGGTAATGACCTAAAATAACAAAATCTATCTCATCGTTAAGTGAGGTTTTTATAAACTCATAAAAAGCCATAAAGTCTTCTTGCATATCTGTAATGGTAGGGTTGTAGTGTTCTATACCTAATTGAGTATAGACTTCATTATCACGCACAATAGGTCCTGAATAAGCTACATTGCTTAACTGTCGTGGATAATTACTATAATAACGCAATAATTGATCAGTAAAATCATTGCGTAGCGCAAAGATATGATGGTCATGTTGCCAGAAACTACGCTCTGTCATTTGTTGAAGGTCGTCTTTTGTAAGTGTTTGCCATGATAGAGATTCGATAAAGCTGAAATCGACAAGTTTAAATCCGGCTTGTTGAAAATGCTTTAAAAATGCGAGTTCAATTTCTTTGTTTTTAATAAGTGTTGTAGCATTCATAATATAACCATCCTTTACATTTACTTTGTTTCTCTACCGAACTAAAGTGAATTGATAAAGAACACTTTAACATAGATATTTTTGTAATTCAATAAATATTCTGAAAATAATGGACAGAGTTCATTTTAGCCCCCTTAAAATATATACATGATGCATTTTAATAAAAAAATAAAAGTAAAGCCCGAGCATAAATAGATGTCTCGGACTTAGTGTGTTTAGTCATCGTTAAATAGGCGCATTAACAAAATTACTTTTCCAAAAATTGATCGCTGTCCCACTATACAATTCTAAGTTTTGATAGTAACCAAATTAAATTTAACTAGTAATGTTATTTATTTTGCTTGAGTGATTTTTGTATATTGTTGTAGTGAAGAGTGAAATTAATATTTATTATTTTCAACTAAGTTCTTGCCATAATCTACGTACTTGAGCATTTCATCTTTAGGCACCATATTACCTCCTGTTGCCCAAACGATGTGGTTCGTATTTTCTACAGCAATTCCATTATTGATTGCTGATTGAGTTGTTGGTTTTATACCAGCAAAACCAGAAGCTGCTGAAGGTTCAATGAATATGTGTTCTTTTTGGCTCAAAGTGTATAAATAGCGATACATTTGCTTATCAGATACAGTACACGCACCATAAAGTATGTTATTCATTATTTGTCCAACGAGGCGAGAAGGACGTGATACTGCTAAACCGTCAGCATCAGTACGGCCATCCAAACCAATATCTGTGACAGCAATAGTGTCATGGAGCTGGGTCATCATTCCTAGTAACATACATGGGGCATGTGTAGGTTCAACAAACACACAATAAACATGCTCACCCAGCATTCGATTTAAGCCAAAAGTCACGCCACCAGGGCCACCACCAACACCACATGGTAGATATACAAAGAGAGGATGTTCAGCATCAACTTGTATATTTTGTTCTCTAATTTGTGATTTTAATCTTAAAGCTGCTACGGCATAGCCTAAGAACAAATCGGCTGATCCTTCATCATCGACAAAGTGGCAAGTTGGGTCATGTTCCGCTGCTTTTCTGCCTTCTGCAACTGCAAATTGATAATCAGATTGATGTTCGATAACTTCTACACCACGGTCGCGTAATAAATCTTTTTTCCATTGACGTGCGTCACTCGACATATGGACCGTTACACTGAATCCGAGTTTCGCGCTTATAATACCGATACTTAAACCGAGATTTCCTGTTGAACCAACCGCCACGTTATACTGGCTGAATAGTGCTTGATATTGTGGTTCAGCTAAAATACTGTAATCATCGCTATAGTTTAAACCGCCTTGATCTACTGCAATAGTTTCTGCTAGTTTCAATACTTCGTAAATACCGCCACGTGCTTTTATGGAACCAGAAATTGCAAGGTGACTATCGCATTTAAGCCATAACTTTCCTATATTTGTTTGAAAATCTGATTTTGTTAATGCATCTTGCATAAATGGAATTTGTTTTAAAGGTGATTCTATTAAGCCATCATTCTTCTCAGTTTCAGGAAAAACTATACGAATATAGCTGGCAAACCTATCCAATCTTGCAGCAGCTTCTTCAATATCGTCTATAGAAAAAGGGAATGATTCTGACTTTTGAAAATTTGGGTTTTCCCAGAATAAAGGTGTATAGTTTTGTAACTTATTGATTAAAGGAAAAGTTTGTTTAAGTTGATTGAGTGTAGTCATGGTAATCCTCCTGCAGTACGAATTTATCTCATTCATATTATAGCAAATTGTGTTTGTTTATCGGTACATGGACTTATATATTATGGTAGTGTGAATAAATAAATGCTCTTTTATTAACAATTATTGAATAAAATCGTTCATCGCGTATGTCAGTGAAATATAGGTAAAGTTAACAAACAGAAAAGAAGTGGAGCAGCCATCAAGGGTTAATTTGATTGCTGTTCCACTTCTTATAAGGTCACATCACGTCTAATATTCACTTATGCAACAATTTGAACGCTTTAGAGACGTGACTTTAAATCAAATCTTTATGTTAAGAATTTATTTTTTAAAAGATTTTCGTATCTTAGTAAACCAGCCTTTACGATTATTAGCTGAAATAACTTGAGGATGTGCAGATTTTTCTTGTAAAGATTCACCAAATTTTATAGCTTCATTCATAAGATAAGCTTGTGAATTTAATGGTGACAAATTATTTTCAATATAGTGATAATTGCCATGTTGATCTTGGTAACGTCCTTTTTGATTATCAGAAAGTTGAAGATTCATATAATCTAATAGACGGCTTGCGATCGCTTTATCTTCAACAGGGAACAAAATTTCTACACGTTTAATCATATTTCTCGTCATCGCATCTGCAGATGAAAGATAAATGTTATCTTCTCCATTATTATGGAAATAATAAATACGAGAATGTTCTAAAAAGCGTCCAACTATACTCACTACTTCAATATTTTCACTGATGCCCGGAACACCTGGTTTTAAGCAACAAATTCCACGAATAATAAGTTGCACTTTAACACCGGCACATGATGCTTCAAATAATTTGAGTATAATGTCTTTATCAGTTAAAGAGTTCATCTTCATAATAATTTTCCCATTACCATATTGTAGCTGCGCCTTGATTTCGTTATCTATACGCGCTAAAAAGACGTCACGGATATCAAATGGGGCAACAATTAATTTGTTATAAATTGGTTTTATTGAGTAACCACTGAGATAGTTAAAGAAGTTAATTGCATCTTCAGCAATCTCATTGTTCGTCGTTATAATCCCCATATCAGTGTAAAGTTTAGCGGTTTTATCATTATAATTACCAGTTCCTAGATGTACAAAAGAAGTAAGTTTATTATTAATACGTTTAACTACTAGCGAAATTTTACTATGTGTTTTTAAATGTGTCATACCATAAATAACATGGCAACCAGCGTCTTCTAGCATTCTAGCCCAATGTACATTGTTTTCTTCATCGAAACGTGCTTTTAATTCTACAAGTACGGTAACCTGTTTACCGTTTTCTGCGGCATTTTTTAAGCTATTAATAATAGGTGAGTCTTTGCTGACACGATAAAGTGTCTGTTTAATGGCAATCGTATCAGGATCTTCAGATGCTTCACGTATAAAATCTACTATAGGTTCGAAAGATTCATAGGGGTGATGAAAAAATATATCTCTTTTAAGAGAGAGATCAAAAATATTATTATCGCCTAAAGATTGTGGAATTTGTGGTACATATTTATTATATTTTAAGTGTTTTAATTTATTAGATAAATGACCAACTAAATCAGAAAGCATAGTTAAATCAAGTGGTCCATCTAAGAAATAAACATCATTATCATGAACTTCTAATTGATTCATTATCCATATAATATCTTCATGTGTTGTATCTCTACCATCTACTTCTAAACGCACTGCTGTACCGCGTTTACGCTCTTTTAAGAAGCGTTCAATTTCAATTAATAAATCTTCTGCACCGTCTTCATGGATGGTTAAATCTGCATTTCTTGTAATTCTAAAGGTAAAAGTATTTATGACATTAAACCCTGTGAACAAATCATTTATAAAATAAGTGATAATGTCTTCGACCATAATAATGTATTGTTTATCACCTTCATTCAGTGCGTAAAAACGTGGTATTAATGATGGGATTTGTACAATAGCAGAATTAATTTCATCAGGTGTATCTATATTTACAAAAATGTTTAAACTCTTATTATTTAATTTAGGAAAAGGATGGTAAGCATCGATACCTAATGGTGTCAAAGTAGGTAGTATACCAACTTTGAATTCTGTTTCAAGTTGTGCTAAAAGCGTTTCAGGTAACTTATGAGGTTTTACGATTTCTACTTGATACTGACGTAAATTATTGATTAATTCGTTATAAATTTCATACTGTAAATCAACGTTTTTTTTGTTTTTAATTTTAATCTGGTCAAGTTGTTCCTTTGGTGTTAATTGTGCTTTATTTTCTGGTTTATCATAGCCCATTTTGACTTGATCTTGTAGACCGGCTACTCGTACCATAAAAAATTCATCTAAATTTGAGCTAAATATAGAAACAAAGTTAAGCTGTTCTAATAAAGGGTTGTTTTTATCTTGTGCTTCTTGTAATACACGATAGTTAAAATCTAACCAACTTAGCTCTCTATTATTATAATATTGTGGTGAATTTAAATACTTATCTCCCAAATTTCTATGCATAACTGTTATTACACCTCATTAGTAGTCTTAGATACATATTTTGCTACACTTAATTTATCATAAGAATTTTAAGATTTTGTAAAGATTATAGAAATATTTTCCTTTAAGATTTTATCGATGTGTTTCTTTTGTCTATGCGCTTGGTATTCTTCAGCAATAGGTGCGCCATTATAATAAACGTAAAGGATGTACTCACCGTTTTCTTTTTTGAGATTTAAACGCTCAACAGCATTTGTATGAGAGATGTTGAGTGCATTGACGAACTTTATAATACCTCCTAAGTATTGGATATTATCTAACTCTTTACCACGAAGCCATTTTGTTTCATGACTAAAGAACTTTAACAGGGATTTATTTTTAAAACTTGCAAGCAACGCTAATTTGACACGATCTTCGTGTTTGAAGCCATCAATCATTGAGTTAGCAATAATATAATACGTGTGGGGTGAACTTGAATCAGCGTCGATAAATCTACCTAGGTAATACAAGTATGCGCCCTCAGCAAATAAAGATTTTTCTTTTGCTGAAACTTCAATTTTATCTAATTTAATTAATTGTTCTAAGAGTGATTGTGCTAATTTTACACGTTGGTTAGCACTAGCTTCTTCAATACCGTATTCATTTGCTAAATGATACAAGGCATCTGTTCTAATATTTTCTTTTTTAAATTCTTCTGGGTGACGTTCGCCAATGACATTCATGGCGTAACCTTCACGAAGGCCTTTTCGAGAGAATGTAAATTGAGTGGCATCTATTTTATTAAATAGAGTATTAAAGACTGCTACGGCAGGCAGTATAATATCCACACGGTCTCTACTTAGTCCATCAATATCTTTTAAATCATCACGTGAACTCTTTTTAATGATTGTATATACTTCTTCAATGTTATCTTCAGACATTGTATAGTTGTGTACGCCACCGATAGGGTATGAGTGTTCAGATTGGTGTATACGTGCTACGTTACGAGCAGAACCTCCAATACCTACAAGTGCGACTTCTTGATTTTTTATCCATGGTAATTGATCAAATTGTTTAGATAAGAATTTTTCCATATCTTTAATTGCAGATTTGTCGTTATGGTCTTTGCCAGCAAAAAATTTACGTTGTAAAGTAACGACACCGAAAGGGAAACTGTGCGATTTTATTAGTTTTTTATCTTTAAAAAGTGTGACTTCTGTTGAGCCACCACCAATATCAACAGAAATGCCATCATTAATGTCTGTAGTATGTGTAATTGCATAAAAACCATAAAATGCTTCTTCTTGATCGTTTATGATTTTAATTTTGATATTAAGTTCTTTTTTTATTTTTTCGAGAATTTTATCTCTATTTGTTGATTGTCTGATTGCTGCAGTAGCTATAGGATGCAATGCATCAACTTCAAATTTATCAGCTACCTTTTTAAAGCTACTTAGTGTTTCAGTGAGTACTCCAATTCCCTCGTCGTTCATTGCCAAATCTTCAGTTAAATACTGGCTTAACCTTGCTGGCGTTTTAATATTTAATAATTCATTTAATCCATTTTTTTTATCAAATTCGAAAATAACCAATCTAATGGTATTTGAGCCGATATCAATTAATCCTATACGTTCCATAATGCCTCCTAAAATATTAATGAGGTAATTTGTATTGTTGTATTTTATTTACCCATTTCTTAAGTTTATATTACATTAAATATAATAATTTGTTACTAATTATTTTCATACTGCTCAATAGAAATTAATTTAAAATAAATCGCATATATTACAATACATAATATAAAACAGACAAATCCACCAGTCAGGTATCTAACAATGAGAGATTTATCTGTTATGTGCATAATTGTCATATATTATTTCATATTTAAAGGTCCCCCGGGTCCTAATGGCCAACCTAATAAATACCAAATAATCATAAACAATGGCCAAACAATACTTAAAATGATGGTATAAGGCATCAAACTTGAAAGTAAGGAACCTAATTTCATATTATTGTCATATTTTTGCGCATAAGATAATAGTAATGGCAAATATGGCATCATCGGAGTGATTGGATTACTGATAGAATCACCAATTCTATAAAGCATTTGTGTAAAAGCTGGATGAAATCCAACCAGCATTAACATTGGTATAAAAATAGGTGCTAAAATTCCCCATTTAGCGGATGCACTACCTATCAGTAAGTTAATGATCGCGCTTAATAAAATAATGCCTAAGATTAATACAATTCCATTTTGTCCTTGGAGTAATGAAGCTCCTTTGACTGCAATGATAACGCCTAGATTACTCCACTCTAAGAATGCTAGTAGTTGCGCTGCAAAGAATACTATAACAATAAAAGAACCCATCGATCCCATAGAATCAGCCAACATTTTACCTAGGTCTTTAGAATTTTGAAATGCTTTCATTTTAATTCCATATACTAAACCAGGTACTAAAAATAAGACTAAAATAATTAGACCGACACCATTAATAATTGGTGCATCGTTAAGTAAACTACCTGTTTTAGCATTTCTTAGAAAACTATTTTGTGGAATTGCTAAAACAATGAGTAAAGCAATCATTGCAAAGAAGCTTATGTTTGCCCAAAAAACTGCTTTATTTTCTTCAGGTGTTAATCCTGTATTTTCTTCGTCAACTTTAATATCTGAGTTGGATGTATCATATGTTCCGAGCCTAGGAATAACAAATCGCATGGTTACCCAATATACAGCTGGTAATAAAACAATAATACTGGCAGCTATGAAGTACCAATTCATTGCGACGTTTACGTGCACATTATCATCAACAATTTTTGCTGCAGGCTCTGTAAAAGCATAAAGTAAAGCATCAGACATACCAATCATGACATTAGCTGAGAAACCACCAAGTGCTGAGGCATAAGCCATGGCTAAACCAGCGATAGGGTGATAACCTAATTTAATAAAGACCATGGCAGTAAGTGGAGGTAACACGATAGTAGCGGCATCACCAGCAGCGTTACCTAAGATGCCAACTAATATAATTACAGGGACTATAATTTTCTTGGGGGCCTTGTGTACTACTTGTATCATCAATTTATCAAAATAGCCTGTTTTTTCCGATACACCTATTCCTAGCATGACAGCTAATACAAGACCTAGGGCAGGAAATTCAGAAAAATTCTTAACAGCATCATTCAAAATCATTGATAAGCCGTCGCTACTTAAAATGCTTTTAATTGCAATGGTATCACCTGTGCCAGGATGTTTAACTGTGATAGAGAAAAATGAAATAATCCAAGTTAATACGGCGAGACCTAAGCACATTAAGAAAAATAAAATACTAGGATCAGGTAATCTGTTACCAATCTTTTCTACTATATTTAAAAATCTATTGATAAGCGTTGGTTTTTCCTTTGAATTTAATGACATGGTCCTAACCTCCCAATTAAGTTGTCGAAAGTATAACAAATTAAAGATAATAATTAAATGAAAATTTTGAAAATTTAGAGTTGTATAAAGTTCAAATTTTGTAAACGTTTTAATTTAAAAGAACTAATAAATGAAGTTTTGTAGGCAATTAAAAAAGGAAGTACATAATTGAGATACGTTAAAAAATAAAGTGTATTTTAAAAAGGAGTCGTGAGTAATAATGGGAAGATTAGAAGATAAAGTAGCTGTATTAACAGGAGTGAGCACAGGTATTGGTGCAGCTACCGCACATGTTTTAGCTAAAGAAGGTGCTCATGTCATAGCAGTAGATATCTCGGAAAAAGTACATGATACGGTTAAAGAAATTAATAATGCGGGGTATAAAGCTTCAGGTTACACTGTTGATGTTTCAGATGAACATGCAGTAGAACGATTTGCAGAAGCTATTAAAGAAAAATTTTCAACAATCGATGTACTCTTCAATAATGCAGGTGTTGATAATGCTGCTGGTAGGATACATGAATATCCTGTAGAAGTCTTCGATAAAATAATGGGAGTCGATCTTAGAGGTACCTTTTTAATGACTAAGTTTTTCTTACCATTAATGATGGATGAAGGTGGTTCTATTATTAACACTTCGTCATTCTCAGGTTTAGCTGCAGACTTAAATCGTTCTGGATATAATGCTGCAAAAGGTGGTGTGATTAATTTTACACGTTCAACTGCGATAGAATATGGACGTGAAAATATTAGAGCTAATGCGATCGCACCAGGTACTATTGAAACACCGCTTGTTGATAAATTGACTGGTACTGCTGAAGAAGAATCTGGTAAAGCATTTAGAGAAAATCAAAAATGGGTCACTCCATTAGGCAGATTAGGAACTCCTGAAGAAATTGGGAAACTTGTTGCATTCTTAGCATCAGACGATAGTTCGTTTATTACTGGTGAAACGATTACCATTGATGGCGGTGTAATGGCCTATACATGGCCTGGTGAAATGTTAAGTGATGATAGTTGGAAAAACACGACTAAATAAAACAAGCAATTTTTAATAAGAAAAAAAATTATATCAAGAAGCGAGGCTAAGACAATTAATTTGTCCTAGCCTCGCTTTATTAATGGCAGTAGCTTAAATTCACACTCTAGGTTTTGTATGTGTTGATTGTATTATATCTTTTAGCGTAGTGTGTAGAAATATTACCAAATAATTTCTTCTACAACGTCATCATTTAAAGATTTAACAATTTCAGTCACAAGTGCGACTGAATTTTTATAATCATCAGTGTGTAGTACTGACACGTTTGAATGCATATAACGTAATGCGACACCAATGGAAACAGTTGGTATACCTTCATTCGCAACGTGTATGCTACCAGCATCAGTACCGCCACCAGCTGTAGTATCTAATTGAATAGAAATGTTATGTTTCTTAGCTATTTCTTTAATATGTTTGGTAAAGCCGACATGTCCAATATTAGAAGCATCCATGATAATGACAACAGGTCCGTTGCCAATAGCTGTATCACTAACTTGCCCAGACATGCCGGGTGTATCGTATGCAATTGCAACGTCAACAGCGATTGCTAAGTCTGGTTTGATTTTATTAGCAGCAACTTTTGCCCCGCGTAAACCAACTTCTTCTTGTACATTTGCGCCAGCCACTAAATTAATATCGATAGCATCATTTTTTAATTGTTGTAAAACATCAACGGCAAGCGCGCATCCGTAGCGATTATCAAAAGCTTTTGCAGTTAAATATTTGTTGTTCGCTAATGTTTCAAATTCACTATACGGTGTAATCATATTTCCAAGTTCTATACCGAATTGCTCGGCTTCTTTTTTACTTTTAACGCCGATATCGATAAACATTTCTTTCATATCAATTGTTTTTTTACGCTCTTCAGGTGATAGTACATGAGGTGGTTTAGAACCGATAATGCCTCTGATTTTCTTACCATTGTCTGTTGTAACAGTAACTTTTTGTGACAACATGACTTGATTCCACCAACCGCCGATTGGAGTGAATTTTAAAAATCCATCATTATCAATTTTAGTAACGATGAAACCAATCTCATCTAAATGCCCAGCAACCATTAATGTTTTGTTACCATTTGTTGCGGATTTTTTACCAAAAATACCACCAAGGTTATCTTCTACAATTTCATCACTAACAGGTTTTAAATAATCATGCATTAAAGCTTTCACTTTCATTTCATGACCTGCGATGCCATCGACATCAGTTAAAGATTTTAATAGTTCTACTGATTGATTCATATTAACCCTCCCAAGTTTGATTTATAGATATATTTTACCATTTTAAGATTAATACCATATAGTCATTTGATTTAAATAAAAATTGATAAGAACTGCATAAATCTAAAAATAAATCTTACTAATTTACTAAGACTAAAAATGTGCAATAAATCAGGAATCATGTTTCAATAAATATAATAGATAAATTGGAGGGGTTAAAATGACAAAAGTTAATCATCTTACATTAGGTTCAAATGAAGCGCCAATTCAAGTCGAATCTTTTATTAATTTTGCATGTCCATATTGTAAGAACTATTTTAGAGCTGCAGACAAGGCACTCAAACCATTTATTGAGGCAGGTAAAGTGCAACATGTGGTCAAACATTTTGATAAAACTAAGCAAGCCTTATTAAAAGGGACGGTTGCAAATATTCATTTAAATTATCAAAAAGTTGATGAAACGATAGAAATTATACGTGATTTATACGATACACAAGATGAATGGAAAAAGAGCTTTACTGCAATTGAAGATAAAATGACTCAAACACTTAATTTAACACCTAACAAAGAAGCAGATGAACGTTCACTAGCAATTAATGAAGAAACATTTGAGCGTGGTATTAAAGGCATCCCAACTGTATTTATTAATGAAGTTCAATTTGAGTTTAACCCATTAAAAGATGAACAGAGTGAAATAGAGGCATTGATTACGGACAAAATAACCCAATTAAGCAAATAAAATAAAAACACTATGACAAACAATTCGAAACGATTGTCATAGTGTTTTTATTTTCTATACATGTTCTATCAATTTTAATTTATAGTCTTGGATAGATTGAATACTACCATCTTTATTTTTAATAATAATATGCTCTTTAGTAATTTGTGTCGGCGATTCCACACCAACTGCAGCTGCGATATTAAATAAACCTTCATGCAAACTTGTTACAAAATTTGTGACACGATATTTTTTCTCATCAATAATTAGGCCTTTTTCTCTTTTTGGGTCAGTAGTGGCAACGCCTACTGGACAAGTGTTCATATGACATTGTTGACTCATAATACAACCTACACTAATCATCATGCCACGAGCTATGTTGATTAAATCTGCACCTAGACCAAGTGCAATCGCAATCTTATCTGGTGTTATTAATTTGCCTGAAGCAAAAATTTTGATGCGATCTCGAATGCCGTACTTTTCAAGTAAAGAAGTAAGTATAGGCAGTGCTGTGAAAAGAGGTAAACCTACGCCATCTTCTAACTCTTGGAAAGTTGCACCAGTTCCTCCTTCTCCACCATCTATTGTTATAAAGTTTGGATATTGGTGTGTATCAACCATTGAGCGCACTAGGTCTTCTACCTCTGAGACCTTGCTAATTACTATTTTAAAGCCAACAGGTTTTTGACCAAGTTGTTGTAATTGATGTACCCAAGAAAGTAATGCAACCGGATTATCGATTTGATCAAAACGATTAGGTGAATTTATAGTTTTCCATGGCTCAACTTTACGAATTTTTGCAATTTCTTCAGTAACTTTGTTTCCTTGCATATGGCCGCCCCTTGTTTTAGCGCCTTGAGCTAGTTTGATTTCAAAAGCTTTAATTCTTGATTGTCGTGATAAATGTGTAAAGGCGTCTATATCAAAATCACCTTGTTTATCACGGACTCCGAATAGACCAGGCCCGATTTGGAAAATAATATCTACATCACCAGAAAGATGGTGTTTTGATAGTCCACCTTCACCTGTATTCATCCATGTACCAGCTTGTCCCAAACCTTTAGAAAGGGCAGTAATAGCATGACTGCCTAATGCCCCGTAACTCATACCAGATTGTCCGACTAAACGTTTTAGTTTGAAAGGTTGTTCAAGCTCTGGTCCGAGTATAATTTGATTATCGTCTGATAAATAGTAAGGGTCGATTTCTGTTTTTATTCTATGCTCGTCACGATCAAACAGACGTTCATTATCTATTTGATAAATAAAAGAAGATATCATAGGTGATTGATCGATGTGTAATTCTGAGGATTGTAATGGAAACATAGTATTTTGAATATAAAAACCATCTTCATAATCGCGTTGAGTACCAAAACTTGTCATTCTGGAATTATATTTGCCTGCTAAAACGATATTAGTGAAATCATTTCTAGAAAAAGGTTTACCTTTAGTATCAGCCAAAAAGAGATATTGACGTAATTCAGGCCCTATTTTCTCACCAAAATAACGTATTCTAGCTAATAAAGGATAATTACGTAATACGCTATGTTGTTTTTGGCGTTTATCTTTAAATAGTAATAGTGCACCTACAATAAGCCCACTTAATAAAAATAAAACAATGATTATATTAACAATAAACTGTAGTACGGTTAATATTGTCATAAAACATCCCCCCCATATAACTATATGTTACAACAAAATGATCATTTTACAATAAAATAGCTAAAGAAAAAGCCACTTAATATTAAAGTTCTAAACAATGAAATGATATAGAAAAATTTATAAAATATATATAAGTGATTTGAATCATGATATATTTGCAATATATAAATATAAAGGAAGGTGTCTTATGGATGAGGAATCAATGTTAAAAAGCACGAAGCAATTACAAGAAAAAAACAAATGGCAGAGTAAGCATATTATGAAAAGAGATTTCTGGCTTATTCCTTTTTATATACTATTCAATCAAGTTGTACCTTTAATTGTCTTAGCTGTAATATTTGGCGTTTCTTTTTTATTTAATATTAAAAATGCAGTTGCAGACAATGATTATAGGATTGTAAGTACCGTAATCTCTGAAATTATTATTTTGCTAAGTTTTTATTTAATCCATAAGAAGCATCGATTAGTACCGATTGCGATGAATCGTTTTAAGAAAAGTAAACAATATTTATTAATGATTTTGGCTACTTATATCGTTTCAATTGTATTAATTACTGGGTATGAATGGGCGACGGATTTTTTGCCTAAATCACTTCAATATGGCGAGACTCAAAATCAAATGTTATTAGAAGAGTTGTTTGATAATAATTGGATGTTACCGCTATTATTTATAGATATAGTCATTTTAACGTCTTTTATTGAAGAATTAATATTTAGGCATTTAATAATTCATGAATTAGGTAAAAAAATAACCTATGGTTTTGCTACGGTTCTATCAGTAACCCTTTTTGCATGTATACATGTTATGGGAGCCACGTCTCCTTTTGAAATAGGAAGTTATATTATAATTGGTGCCAGTCTTGCCTTTGTTTATATAAAAAGTGGCATGAATTTGGCCGTTTCTATCACGCTGCATAGTTTAAATAATTTTATATCATTTATAACGATTGTTATTTTAAAATAACTTTTAATCAGGTAGTGTTAAGTTATATTTTCTTAGAAATTGGTTATTTATATCATGTGTTAGGGAATAATGATGAATAAAGCAAATCTTAGGGAGGCTGTAGCATGTTAGAACTGAAAAATGTTTCATATCATGTTGATAAACGTGACATCATCAACAATATTTCTTTGAAAATTGAACAAGGAGAAACCATTGCGATTGTAGGCCCTTCAGGGAGTGGGAAAAGTACACTAATGCGTTTGATTAATAATTTAATCAGCCCTACAGAAGGGGAAATCTATTTAAATGGTAAGCCTTATGAGCAAATTAGCCCAGAAACATTGCGTATGAAAATTAGTTATTTGTTACAAGAAAGCGACTTGTTTGATAGAACTATAGGAGAAAATTTAGCTTTTCCAGCAGAAGTACGCAATGAGAAATTTGACCGTAAAAGAGCAAAATATTTATTGAAAACAGTTGGTTTGGGCCATTACAATTTTAATACAAGAGTAGATCATTTATCCGGTGGTGAAAGACAGAGAATAACAATAGCAAGACAATTGATGTACAAACCACAGATGTTGTTGTTAGATGAAGCGACTAGTGCACTAGATAAGCAAAATAGTGAAAAAATTGAAAAACTAATTTTTAATATGGCCAAAGAAGGAGTCTCAATTTTGTGGATTACACATAGTAATGAACAAAGTAGTAGGCATTTCAAGAAAAGGATTAAAATCGTTGAAGGTCGGATTGAACAGGAGGATGATTTATCATGAGTACAACTGCGTTAGCATTAACCGGTCTTCTGTTACTATTCCCTATCATTGTCTCTTATAAAGAAAAATTACATATAATTAAAGATTTATTAATTGCTACATTACGTGCAGTAGTACAACTTGTTATTTTGGGATATCTCTTACATTTTATTTTTGGAGTGAATCAAAAGTGGTTACTGCTTACATTTGTATTGATAATTATTGTAAACGCTTCTTGGAATACGATAAGTAGGGCATCACCAGTAATGCATCATGTGTTTTGGATTTCATTTATAGCTATATTCGTTGGTGTTGCCTTGCCATTAGTTGGAGTAATCCTGACTGGTGCGATACAGTTCAAACCCAATGAAGTTATACCAATTGCAGGTATGTTGGGAAGTAATGGTTTGATAGCCATCAACTTGGCTTATCAAAATTTAGATAAAGAATTTGTAAAAGAAATGAGTCAAATAGAAGCTAAATTAGCTTTAGGTGCAAACCCTAAATTGTCTTCTAAGGCAACAATTAGGAACAGCATTAAAACAGCGATTGTACCGACGATTGATTCTGTAAAAACATATGGTATCGTCTCTATACCTGGTATGATGACAGGATTGATATTAGGTGGCGTTGCACCATTAGAAGCAGTGAAGTTTCAGTTAATGGTTGTATTTATCCATACAACTGCGACGATTATGTCAGCTTTAATTGCGACATACTTAAGCTATAAACAATTCTTTAATCATCGAGATCAACTGATTGGGCGTCATCTACATACGGAAGATAGATAATATGTAATCGAGTTATGATGACTTATTTAACTTCATATTTAAAATATTTGTGGATATTTAGTGACTCATGTAAATTATAGTGGTATATATTCGGTTTATAATTGAGTCGCAGTACCAACAAAGCTACGTGTTTTGTTGGTATTTTTTGAGTGTATCTCTAGAAATTGTTGAATTTAAGTGTTTCAAAGACAAATAACCATCATAACACCATACAACTACTATCATTTTAAAATGTTCAAACGTATTGACGTATGGTTTATAATATAATGGTTATGTAAAAATAAAAATTTATAAAAGAGAGGAGTGAATCTATGTCAGTGATGAGAATCGCAACATTCATTTTAAGTATATTTATTGTAGGTATGGTTGAAATGATGGTTGCTGGGATTATGAATCTAATGAGTAATGATTTACATGTCTCAGAAGCGATAGTAGGTCAGTTAGTGACACTGTATGCGATCACTTTTGCTATAGCAGGTCCAATCTTAGTAAAATTAACTAATCGCTTTTCACCGAGGCCAGTCTTGTTATGGGCGTTACTAACTTTTATTATAGGGAATGTAATAATTGCTATGGCGCCTAATTTTTCAATTTTAGTATTTGGACGTATATTATCATCAGCTGCGGCAGCGTTAATCGTGGTGAAAATATTAGCATTAACGGCTTTATTAACAGCTCCACAGCATCGTGGGAAAATGATTGGTATTGTTTATTCAGGTTTTAGTGGTGCTAATGTATTTGGTGTACCTATTGGGACAATTATAGGTGACTTAGTAGGATGGAGATATACATTCTTATTTATTGTCGCAGTCAGCGTGCTAGTCGGTATACTAATGTACTTCTACGTACCACAACCGCAATTTCAAACACCTAAAACAGGTACAGAAACAACGCAACGTGCAAGTAGTTATTCTAAAATATTAAGACCGGCAGAAATTGTAAAATATTTGAGTATAACGTTTTTACTACTCGTTGCCAATTCAGTGACATTTATTTATATTAATCCGTTGATGCTGAAAAGTGGCCATGATTTATCATTTGTGTCTATCGCATTGTTGATTAATGGTGTAGCAGGCGTAATAGGTACATCAATGGGTGGGTTCTTATCAGATAAACTCACAAGTAAACGTTGGTTAACGATTGCGACAACTATTTTTATTATTATGATGTTAATCTTAAATGTCTTCTTACCGGGCACAGGTCTATTATTGATGGTTATCTTTATTTGGAATATCATGCAGTGGAGTACAAATCCAGCTGTACAAAGTGGTATCATTGAACATGTAGAGGGTGATACGAGCCAAGTTATGAGTTGGAACATGTCTAGTTTAAACGCAGGAATTGGTATAGGTGGCATAGTAGGTGGCTTAGTTGTTTCAAAAGTAGACGTTTTTACAACAACTTACTTTAGTGCCGCGATTGCCTTATTAGCCTTTATATTAATCATTAGTTTAAAAAACGTGGCGAAATATAACAAAGTTCAAGCGTAATGTTATATGATAACATGTGAAAATTACTTAGCATAAAGCCAATATTTTATATAAATAATGGGGGCAGCTTCCGACATATCAAGTAAAACTTGGTATCGGGTAGCTGTCCCCATTTTAAGCTCAAAAGTTCAAATTTATATTCATAACTTAGATTGCTACTACGCCGATTAATACAGCGATAATCAACATGATAATAGCGAATCCCCATACCCAGAAAAAGGCATATTTTATATATGTTCCCATATTCGCCTCTGCAAGACCGATAGCTAACCATAAGGCTGGCGAGAAAGGACTAACAAAGGTTCCAATAATATTACCAATTATCATTGCGTATGCGGTAGATATAGCAGGGACACCAAATTGACCAGCAGTTTGTTCAACTATTGGAAGTACGGCAAAATAATAAGCATCTGTACTCGTAAGTAAATCAAGCGGTACACCAAAGATACCTACAATAATATGTAAATACGGGCCAACTGCGTCTGGAATAATAGCTATAAAGTTTAAAGCTATTGCTTCTAGCATACCTGTTTCGTTTAACACTCCTAAAAACATTCCTGCCGCTAAAATTACGGCGGCCATCATTAATGCATTGGGTGCGTGTGCTTTTAATCGACTCATTTGTTCATCTACGTTTGGGAAATTAATTACTAACGCGATAGCAACACCTATCATAAAGGCAAATTCTGGCGGTGCGATATTAGCTAACATCATGACGATAATAATAATCGTAAGTAATCCATTAACCCAATTAATCCATGGTTTAGATACTGCAGTTCCACGTACTGGGAATTTTACTGCTTGATCTTTTTCGTAATTATCTACAATTTTATGAATATCTATATGTTGTGTATCTCTAACTTCACCTTTATTTATAGCTTTGTTAATTCTCGTTTTCTCTCTAAACCCTAAATAAGCTGCAAAAATCAGTACAAGTGCAAAACCGATTAATTGAGCAGGTATAATACCGTACCAAAGTTCATTGACGTTTTTAACATTTAATACTGAAGCCGTACGCGCCATAGGACCACCCCAGGGCACCATGTTCATAATAGCAGCACTTAAAGCCAATAGTAATAATAATAAATAGCGATTCATATTTAAGGCTTTATAAAGTGGTAACAATGCAGGAATAGATAATAAAAATGTTGTTGCCCCAGCACCATCAAGTTGTGCGAAGATACCTATTAAAGCAGTAACGATACAGACTACTATGACGTTACCTCTAGTGAGTAGTATTAATTTTTTTACAAGTGGTTTAAATAAACCACTATCACTCATTATGCCAAAAAATATAATAGCAAATATAAACATAATAACGACATTTATAACTTGGTCTAAGCCACTATTGAAAAATTTTACTAAATCCCCAATATTATAACCTAAAAGTAACGCCCCAATACTCGGTATTAAAATCATACCAACTACTGGACTAATACGTTGCGCAATTAATAAGCCTACAATGGAAATAATAATCACTAGGCCCACAATTGTTAACCAAATACTTTCTTGTTGCATTTTACTTCCCCCTTAAGTTAAAGCGCTTACAAAAATACTGATTATCATCTGATTAATTAAAATGATTATATTTAATTGTACCAAAATTGAATATTGTTAAGTAATGATTATTGTATTATTTCATATTAATTTACTTATATTAAATAATAAGTAAAACAAAAGTACCGTAGCAAAATATATGTTTTTAAACGTATAAACAGAAATAAAAGAAGCAGATTAAGAATCATTATAGTAAAATTTGATCCCTGTTCTGCTTCCTAATAGAGAGGTCATTTATTAATTTATTTTTTCTGAAATGTGTGTTGTATTTAAACGTATATTATCTATATTTAAATTTGCTTTGCTATTCGAAAATTGTGCAATAGCAGCTGAAATTAAGATATAAATTAATGTGCCTATCATATAACCTACTTTTAAGTCTGATATTAATAAATAAGACTGATAAAGTAAAATAATTATAGCAGTGATTGCGATAACAACTAGTAATGGATAGGGTACTTTAAAGGATGATTGTTTATAAGCTTCAGGGTATTTTTTAGGTAACTGTGTTACAGCTAATGCAGGAAATGCAAATACAATTAATGATATACCAGTACCTAACTGTGCAACAACATTTAAAGACATACCTGTAATGATAGGTAGCGCACCTATAATATAAAAAATAAGTAAAAGCCAATGTGGTGTGCCAAATTGCTTGTTCACACGACCTAAGACTTTAGGCAAATAGCCGTCATGAATTGCGATTAACAAACTTTTAGTTACCCACGTAAAAGTCGAATTAAGCGTTGTAGCTAAAGCAAACATCGCGCCACCAATCATAAAGAAAATAAAAATGGGCGTAGGCAGTACTTCTTTTGCTACGCTTGTTAAAGGTCTACCTGCAACTTCAGGTATCGGTAAAACTCCAACTGCAATTGACGCAATAAAGGCATATAATAGACCAACAAAAATAGTGGCTACAATAATAACAATTGGTATATCTCTTTTAGGATTTTTCATTTCTCCACCTAATTCAGCAACCACTTGTGCTCCGCCAGTGGCAAAAGAAACTAGACCAACAGCAGTAAAGAAACCTGTAAATCCATCTGGGAACATTGATTTTGAATTAAATACGCCAAAGTTAACGTGTGGCATACCAAAGATGATGAAACAAGAAAGGGCTACAATTAAGGTAATGACCATCAAATTTCCTATAATAGATGCTGACTTAACGCCGACGATATTCACGATGAATAAAATAGTCAACAATAAGAAGGCGACAGTTCTAACAGGTACGCCAGGAAAAAGCCCTTCTAAATATTGCGCAAATGACAGTGCATATAAGGATAGGGTAATTTGTAAAAACATAAACAACATTAGCCAAAATATACCAGTTTTAGGGGTCAGTAAACGGCTAGTATATTGGTACATACCTCCAGTAGTAGGTAGTGTAGAACCTAATATAGCAATTGGAAACATAGTCAATAACGTTATAACAGCGGATAAAATAAACGCAGGTGTTATACCACTGCCTGTCATCTGTATACCAATACCAGTTAGTGACATGACACCTGCCCCGATAATTTGCCCAATAGCAATTCCTAAAACATCTGTGAGACCTAACACTTTTTTTAAATTTGTTGCTTGTTGCATTCAATCACCTCTATATATTATGTAATTGTAAAAATAATAAAAAAATCATAACATAATTCTCGTTTAATTCATAGTGTATCAATCGGAAAACTTAGGTTTTATGATGAAAAAGATTCCAAATAGATAAAATAGAGCATTTTATAGTAGAATAAAAATAAATAAAAATTATAATGAGGTGCAAGTGTTATGCCAAATCAACAAAATCATATAAAAGTAGATGCATTTATTGATAGACTAAAACAGTGGCAAGACGAGTTTAAATTGATGCGTGAAATTATTAGAGAAACTGAATTAGTTGAAGATTACAAATGGATGCATCCTTGTTATACACTAGAGAATAAAAACATAGTGATTGTACAAGACTTCAAACATTATTGTGCGTTGTTGTTTGAAAAAGGTGCTATTATGGAAGATCCTTATCAAACATTGATTCAACAAACTAAAAATGTACAAGCAGCTAGACAATTACGTTTTGAGAGTTTAGAAGAAATAGAGCGTCGTAGAGAAGAAATTAAATGGTATATTGAAGAAGCTATAAGAATAGAAAAATCAGGAAAAAAAGTACCTATGAAAGAAACAGAAGACTACGAAATGCCAGTAGAATTACAAGCAAAATTAGATGAAATACCAGAACTTGAAGAAGCGTTTAATCAATTGACTCCTGGTAGACAAAGACAATATATGTATCATATAGCACAGGCTAAAAGAACTTCCACACGTGAAAATCGCGTATTGAAATATATAGATCATATTTTAAATGGTAAAGGCATGAATGATAAATAATTTTTAAAATGAATAAAGCGTTTAGGCTGGGGCTTAAAATTACTGTCCCTGCTTTTAATTATTCCTATAATCATGCATGCCGTGGCAGTGTACATAAAGTAAACTATATTAGAAATTATGATAATATACCTATGTCTTTAATTTAGAAGTTATAGAAAGATAGAGTTGCAACTTTAGCGTTTATCGTATATAGTTTGCTCGAATATAAAATACTACGAGACAACAGGTCAGATAGTACATTGAGAAAGAAGGTGTATGAATGCCAAGAGTTTCCAAACGGATACAATTATTACAGGCAGCTGCAGCTATCGTTGATGAACAAGGTAGTGAATATTTAACGTTAGATGCTGTTGCTAAAAGAGCTGGTGTCAGTAAAGGAGGCTTATTGTACCATTTTCAAAACAAATTTGCGTTAATACAAGGGCTCGTTGACCATGCAGACGAACTATATCGTAACAATGTTAATGAATATGTAGAAAAAGATAATAACGAGAACGGTAAATGGGTTCGTGCCTTTATTGAAGCAACTCGTGAACATCGTGCTGAAAATGGTTCGATTACATCTGGCATGCTTGCTGCCCAAGGCATAAACAGTAATTTACTATTACCATTACAAGACACATATAAAGAGTGGCAACATAATATTGAAAATGATGGGCTAGATAAAGTAGACGCCACTATAATTAGGTTGGCAGTTGATGGATTGTGGTTATCAGAAATCTTTGGTTTAGATAATTTAGATGAATCGATGAGAGAAAAAGTGTTGGACAGATTGACGGAATATACTCAAAGTGATAAAAACGACTAAATTATTTTTTAGTCTATGTAATTTATAAAAAAATAATAAAATGAATAAACTACGGTAAATACTGTTACTAAAGGAATAATCGACAATTTAAAGTTGATTATTCCTTTTTTTAAATCTTTAAAGGCTTGAAACTAAACCGTCCAGTTGGTACACTAAACAATGTATTAAAAACGCTCTTGGAGGTTTATATCAATGAAAAAAGTTATGCTAACAGCAGCATTGACAGGTGCTGGAGATACTGTAGATAAAAATAAGCATGTCCCTGTGACGCCACAAGAAATTGCTGATTCTGCAATTAAATGCGCAAAGGCTGGTGCTACTGTAGCACATATTCATGCGAGAGATCCAAAAACAGGAGGGATTAGTCATAATGTGGAGTTTTTTAGGGAAGCAGTAAGGCTAATTAGAGCAGCAGATGAAGATATCATTATTAATATTACGTCAGGTGGAGGTGGAGATTTCATTCCAAGCCTTGAAGATCCATATACAGTAGAGAAAGGATCTGATATGCAAACCCCTGATGAGAGACATGAACCAGTTGGCACATTATTACCTGAAATGTGTACATTAGATTGTGGTAGTGTCAATATGGGCGACGCTATTTATTTGAGCCCTGCAGATTGGTTAAGAAAACAAGCTCAATTGGTCAAGGATGTAGGTGTTAAACCAGAATTAGAGTGCTTTGATAGTGGCCATATTTCTTTTGCAAAACAATTGATAAATGAAGGACTTATTGAAGGTACACCGCTATTTCAATTCTGTTTAGGTATTCCATGGGGCGCTGAAAATGATCCAGAAACCATCGAATATTTTAAAACACGTATACCTGAAAATGCAGATTGGTCAGCATTTGGTATTGGAAGGATGCAATTTCCAACAGTAGAGGAAGCAGCAAAACGTGGTGGTAACGTTCGTGTTGGTTTAGAGGACAATTTATATTTAGCAAAAGGTGTAAAAGCATCTAACGAACAACTTGTTGAAAAAGCAGTAGAAATACTCAAAGATTTAGATATTGAGCCGATGACACCGGCAGAGGCGCGTGAAAAGTATAAGCTTAGATCGCCACAAGGAGGTACAAAATGAAGTTTGCAGTTGTAGGTACAGGTGTAATCGGTAGCGGTTGGATTACAAGAATATTAGCACATGGACATGAAGTCATAGCGACAGATCCGAGTGAAAATGCATTTGAAAGTATGTTGAAACAAGTGAAACAAAATTGGCCATATGCTGAACAACTTGGCTTAGCAGAAAATGCATCTTTAGAAAATTTAACGTTCACCCCTCATTTAGAAGAAGCAGTTAAAGATGCAGATCACATTCAAGAAAATGTTCCAGAAATTGAATCATTAAAGGATCAAGTATTAACTGAGATAGATTTCTATGCAAAACCTGATGCTACAATAGGTTCTAGTACATCAGGTATCATGCCCTCAGAATTACAAAAGAATTTACAACATCCAGAAAGATTAGTGGTAGCGCATCCATTTCATCCAGTTTATATTTTGCCCTTAGTTGAAATTGTTCCTGGTAAACTAACTACAGAAGAAATAACAGTAAAAGCTGAAACAATTTACGAAAGTATTGGTATGGATGTACTGCATGTGAGACATGAAATTGAAGGACATGTGGCGGACAGATTGATGGAGGCGTTATGGAGAGAAGCGTTGCATATTGTTAATGATGGCATCGCTACTACAGAAGAAGTAGATAAAGCGTTTACCCACGCAGCTGGATTACGTTATGCGCAATATGGCCCGTTTATGACGTTCCATTTAGCTGGTGGTGAGGGCGGTATGCGTCATATGTTAAAACAATTTGGTCCTGCATTGAAAAAACCTTGGACTAAGTTATTAGCTCCTGAATTAACCCAAGAACTTTATGATGAAGTCGTCAATGGATGTGAATCTTCATCACAAGGCCAAACGATGTCAGAACTTGACCAAAAACGCAATGAATTCTTAGTTAAAGTGAAGCAACTTGCAGAAACATATTGGCCAGAAGACACACCTTCAATGAAAAAAAGCAATAATCAGTCGGTGTATTAATATGACTCAATCATTATTTGAATATACGACAACAGTAAAAAAAACTTGGGTGGATCATAATGGCCATATGAATGACGCTGAGTATAACCGCGTATTCAGTGATGCAACAGACGGGTGGTTAGCTACTTTAGGGTTAGATTTACAAGCAATCGAACAATTGCAATATACAATATTTACACTTGAAAATCACGTGATGTATTTAAAAGAAATAAAAGTAAATGAGTCAATTACTGTTACAATTGAATTATTTGATTTTGATACGAAACGCTTACATGTATTTATGACATTAACTAATGAGCAAAATGATAGGTGCGCGACATATGAAGTGATGCTAATGGGTATTGATACTGAATATAATAAACCGAAGCCATTTCCAGAAACTATTAGAAAATCAGTTGAACTTTATGCAGATATTGCATTAATTCAACATCAACCTAAAGAACTTGGGCATCATATTGGAATTAAACGAAAATAAATTTTATTAATAAATTTTAAACTATTCAATAAAAGGTTTTTTGAATGTATTGATAAACAAAATTCATCATTATAAATTGTTTAATTTTATTAATTGATGTATCTTGTTATATATAGGCTGATAAAAATTTAAGCAAAAACGACTATTTATATGTATTTAGCAAAACATAAACAAATTAGGGCTATATGTGCTCATGTTTTTACTTATTTTAGGATATGTATAACATCCACAAGTAGCCCTAAATTTATTAGGGATTAGTTGAAATTGAATATATACATAGAAAGGAATTGACCCATGTTAAGTATTAAAAACTTATCTAAAGTCTATGGCGGTGGTAAAAAAGCTGTAGATAATATTTCATTAGAGGTTGAATCTGGTGAATTTATAGCATTTATTGGTACAAGTGGTAGCGGTAAGACAACTGCCTTAAGAATGATAAATAGAATGATAGAAGCAACTGATGGCCAAATTACAATTAATGGCAAAGATGTCCGTAAGATGAATCCAGTAGAATTGCGTAGAAAAATTGGCTACGTTATTCAACAAATCGGATTGATGCCACATATGACTATTAGAGAAAATATTGTTTTAGTGCCTAAATTATTAAAATGGTCACAAGAAAAGAAAGAAAAAAAGGCGAAAGAATTAATTAAATTAGTCGACTTGCCTGAAGAATTTTTAGATAGATATCCTTCACAACTTTCTGGTGGTCAACAACAGCGTATTGGTGTTGTTCGAGCATTAGCTGCTGAACAGGATGTTATTCTGATGGATGAGCCTTTTGGGGCGTTAGATCCAATTACTAGAGATACATTACAAGATTTAGTTAAAGAGTTACAACAAAAATTAGGTAAAACATTTATCTTTGTCACACATGATATGGATGAGGCGATTAAGCTAGCCGACAAAATTTGTATTATGTCAGAAGGTCGTGTGATCCAATATGACACACCTGACAATATTTTACGACATCCAGCAAATGACTTTGTACGTGACTTTATTGGTCAAAATAGATTGATACAAGATAGACCTAACATGCGTACGGTTAAAGATGCGATGATTAAACCAGTTACAGTACATGCGGATAGTACATTGAATGAAGCAGTAGAAATTATGAGAGCACGTCGTGTCGATACTATTTTTGTAGTAGGTAACAATAGCCGATTATTAGGTTACTTAGATATTGAAGATATCAATCAAGGTTTAAGAACGCATAAGGATCTTATTGATATGATGCAACGTGATATTTATAGAGTACGAATAGATAGTAAATTACAAGACTCTGTTCGTACAATCCTTAAGAGAAATGTAAGAAATGTGCCAGTAGTGGATAGTGATGGTAAAACATTGATTGGATTAGTTACGAGAGCCAACTTAGTAGATATCGTTTATGACAGTATTTGGGGAGAATTAGATGAGGATGTTAGCGCTACTGAAGCTGCAATTGTAGAGCCCGATAATGTAGGAGCTGATATATAATGAAACAATTCATAGAGCAATATGGTGGTCAACTGATTTCTAAAACAGTAGAACACTTTTATATCTCAATGATCGCTTTGTTGATTGCCATTGTAGTAGCTGTGCCTTTAGGAATAATTCTATCCAAGATGAAAAGAACTTCAAATATTGTGCTTACAGTTGCTGGTGTATTACAAACGATTCCTACATTAGCTGTACTTGCGGTCATGATACCAATTTTTGGCGTGGGAAAATTACCAGCAATCATAGCTTTATTTATCTATGTACTTTTACCAATATTAAATAATACTGTTTTAGGTGTTAAAAATATCGATAGTAATATTAAAGAAGCGGCAATAAGTATGGGCATGACTCGTTTTCAATTAATGAAAGATGTGGAATTGCCATTAGCCTTACCGTTGATTTTAGGTGGTATTCGATTATCATCTGTTTATGTAATTAGTTGGGCGACGCTTGCCAGTTATGTCGGTGCGGGCGGTTTAGGTGACTTTGTATTTAACGGATTAAACTTATATGATCCATTGATGATTGTAAGTGCTGCAGTGCTTGTAACAGCATTAGCATTAATTGTAGATCTATTACTATCATTAGTTGAAAAATGGGCAGTACCAAAAGGGTTAAAAGTATCCAGATAAATTAAGGAGGACATTATGAAAAGATTGAAACAGTATTGTATCGCGCTTGTACTGTGTCTGACGGTGTTGTCTGGATGTAGTTTACCCGGTTTAGGTGGAAATAGCTCAGACAACGAAGTCAAGATTACAGCACTTGCGACGAGTGAATCACAAATTATGTCTCATATGCTGAGACTTTTAATAGAACATGATACTGATGGGAAAATTAAACCAACATTAATAAATAACTTAGGTTCAAGCACGATTCAGCATAACGCTCTTGTAAACGGTGATGCAAATATGTCGGGTGCCCGTTACAATGGTACAGATTTAACAGGCGCATTGAATGAAGATCCCATTAAAGATCCAGAGAAAGCAATGAAAGCTACTCAAGAAGGTTTCCAAAAGAAATTTAATCAAACATTCTTTAACTCATATGGTTTTGCAAATACATATGCGTTTATGGTTACAAAAGAGACAGCTGAAAAATATAATTTAGAAACAGTGTCTGATTTGAAAGCACATAGTGATGAATTAAAACTAGGTGTCGATAGCTCATGGTTAAATCGTAAAGGCGATGGCTATCCAGGGTTTACTAAAGAATATGGTTTTAAATTTAATACTGTTAGACCGATGCAAATTGGTTTAGTATATGATGCCTTGAATTCTAAAAATCTTGACGTGGCAGTAGGATATTCCACAGATGGTCGAATTGCAGCATACGATTTAAAAGTGTTGAAAGATGATAGACATTTTTTCCCACCTTATGCAGCTAGTTCGGTAGTAACAAATGAATTATTAGATAAATACCCTGAGTTAAAACCGATTATTAATAAGTTAGAGAATAAGATTTCAACAAGTGAAATGCAAGACCTTAATTATCAGGCTGATGGTAAAGGGAAAGAGCCTGCAGTTGTTGCAGAAAACTTCTTGAAAAAACATAACTATTTTGAAGATGAGAAGAAGGGTGGTCAAAAATAATGGAGGGTAATCTATTACAGCAATTAATCGAATATTATTCAGTAAACTTTGGCTACCTTTGGGATTTATTTATTAAGCATTTACTTATGTCAGTGTATGGCGTGCTATTTGCAGCTATTGTGGGTATCCCACTTGGCATTGTTATAGCTAGATATAAGAAACTCTCATGGACGATTATTACAATTGCTAATATTATACAAACCGTACCCGTTATAGCGATGCTTGCTATTTTGATGTTAGTTATGGGTCTAGGACCGACGACAGTAGTAGTAACAGTATTCTTATACGCTTTATTACCGATTATTAAAAATACTTTTACAGGTATTGTAGGCGTAGATGAAAATATTAAAGATGCCGGTAAAGGTATGGGTATGACACGTAACCAAGTCTTACGCATGATAGAGTTACCATTAGCTTTATCTGTTATTTTAGGAGGACTAAGAATTGCTCTTGTTGTAGCTATTGGAGTTGTCGCTGTTGGGTCATTTATTGGTGCACCGACCTTAGGTGATATTGTAATCCGTGGAACAAATGCTACAGATGGCACTACATATATTTTAGCTGGTGCGATACCAATTGCATTAATTGCAATTTTAATAGATATTGTATTAAGGTTATTAGAAAAACGATTAGACCCTACAAATAGAACACAGAAGAAACAAAAACATAGACCTCAGGGTATTAATCAGTAAAGAAAGTAGTGAAATAATATGGCGTTGTTAACGATAAATTACAAATCCAAAACTATTGGTATGAATCACCAATTTATAGCTATTTTACCTGAAGATGTTAGTTATTTTAATACGGACGTAGAGCCTAAAAAATTAAAGACAATGTTATTGTTACACGGCTTATCAAGTGATGAAACATCTTATATGCGCTATACAAGTATTGAGCGTTATGCTAATGACCATCAAATTGCAGTTATTATGCCTAACGCTGACCATAGTGGTTATAGTAATATGAAATTTGGTCATAAATACTTTGACTATGTGTTAGAAGTATTAGACTATGCACATCAAATCTTACCGTTATCACAGAAGAGAGAGGATAACTTTATTGCAGGGCATTCTATGGGAGGATATGGAACGATAAAATATGCCTTAACACAAGGTCATCGTTTTGCTAAAGCTTGTCCATTATCATCTGTATTTAATGCACAAACCTTTATAGACATTGATTGGAATGACTTTTCAGGCCAAGCAATTGCAGGTGTAGATAAAATGACACAGGATACAGAACTTGATCCATATTATTTAGTAGATAAAGCAATAGCTGAAAGCAAGGTAATACCAGAGTTACTTATTATGTGTGGAACAGAAGATCAACTCTACGAAGATAATAAACAATTTATAGCATATTTGGATGCACAAAATGTATCTTACCAATTTGAAGATGGACCTGGTAAGCACGATTATGCTTATTGGGACAAGGCAGTAAAACGTGCAATTGAATGGTTCATAGGATAAATAGCAAATTAAAACAATGATTTAGCATAAATAAAAACCTCAATCATAAAAATGGTTGAGGTTTTTTGACTTGAAAAGTTGATTGCACAAAGGATAATGCAAAAAAACAGTTATCATAACAATACATTTACTTTTCTTTAAAGTAAAATTGTTGCAAGGATTGGAGCAACGACTACTACAATTACACCGACAATAACTAATGAAATAGATGCCATTGAAGCTTCAGTTTCACCAAATTCTTGTGCTGAAGAGACGCCTAAGGAATGTCCGCTTGTGCCAAGTGCAAGTCCACGAGCAATAGGATTGGTAATATTAAATAATTTGATTAATTTTGTACCGAGTGCGTAAATAATTACACCATTTAATATAACAGCTAATGAAGTTAGTTCTTTAATTCCACCGATGTCCGCTGAAACAGGTAGTGCGATAGCAGTTGTCGCACCTTGTGGTAACATAGATGCAATAATACCATTAGAAAATTGGAATGCTTCAGCTATTAAGTAAATGCAAATTAGTGCTGCCGTGGTACCTAATGTAATACCGCCTAGTACTTGTTTCCAGTATTTTTTTAAAACATCACGTTTTTTATATAGAGGAATAGCGAAACATATAGTTGCTGGTTCCAAGAAGAAATTAATGATGTCTCCGCCAATTTTATAATTTGCATAATCTATGCCAGTTAATTTTAGAAACGCTATACCTACTACCATACTTACAAATAGCGGTGTGAATAAGAAAAAGCCATTAGTTTTTTTAAATAAAAATGTGGCTATAATAAATGGTATCAATGAAAGTAAAATACCGAAATAGGGTGTGTTGATAGCTAAATGTTCAATCATAATTTATCCTCCGCAAGTTGTTTTTGTGGTCTTTTTCTTGGAATAAAGGATTTCGTTATAAGCATTTGAGCAAAGAACCCTGTACATAATAACAATAAGAGCGTTGAAATAATAATTAATAAAATAATTAGGATAGGGCTCGTACTTAAAATACCTAGTGAATTAATAACTGATACACCTGCTGGTACAAATAGAAAACCAATATTGTTCGTTAAAGTTGTGCCGACTTTCTCGACTTGACCAAGTTTAATAATACCTGTACATAGCGCTATAAATAGTAACACAAGACCTATAACTGAAGCTGGCATAGGAATTGGCATGAAACTTTCGATAATATTTGAAATAAGCATGATAATAGCAATCACAAGTGCTTGATGGAAAAAATTATATGTTTTTGAATGCTGCGTTTGTGCTGCATTTTGTTGTTTGTTTGCTTCCATAATTAAAGTTCCTCCCGTATTGATCTTGGGTTAATTATAAAATGAAAGCGATTACTTTAGTTGGATTGGCATGCGACTTACTAGACGTTGTTTCTGAAATGCATAAATTAGAACTTGAAAATCAAGATAACCCCATATCTTGTTTGAATGGTTTCATATAAGAGCGACTCACTTGGAATTTTAATTGATTAGTCATGGTTAATTGATAAGTATAGTTGAACCAATGTTCAATTGTTTGAATATGTGTCTTGTTAATTAAAGTGGCACGATGAATTCTCATAAATTGAGTAGTGTCTAATTTTTTTTCGTAATGGTTCAGCGGTTCAGAAGTCTCAAATTCATTGAGTGTCGTATTTATCGTTGTGACACCGTTATTGACGGAAATTGCGATAATATCATCTAAGTTAATAATATGAATACGCTCGTTAACTTCTATAGGAAGTACGTTTGGCATATTCTCAAGTTTGTTGTGTGTTTCATTAGGATTATTATCATTATTTATAAAATTTTGTTGTTCGATATTTGAGTGAAGCACTTGTTCAACTTTATGGATAGCTTGTGCGATTCGTTGTTGTTCAAATGGTTTCAAAATATAGTCAATGGCATCTAATTCAAACGCTTTTACCGCAAAAGTATCATGTGCAGTAGCAAATATAATGAAAGGGCGATGCTTCATTTTTTTGATTTTATTAGCTAAATCAAGACCACTTTCATCCATTAAATTAATGTCTAAGAAAATAACATCATAGTTATCATAAAGTAACAATTCTAATGTTTCAGAGATATTTTCGGCTTCTTTAATTAAATCAAAAGGACGAATCTGATTTAATAAATAGTGTAGTTCATTACGTGCTAGCGGTTCGTCATCTACGATAATCGCCTTCATATTTATTCCTCCTCTGTAATATTATGTGGAATTGTACAGCTTACTTTTGTGCCTTGTTTATTTGATTCAAATTGAAGTTTAGCTTTATAGCCAAATAAACCATCTAACCTTTGATTTAAATTTTCTAATGCACTCCCTGTGCCAGAATCTGAATAAACACTAGTTTTGCCAATTTTATCAAGTTTGTTAACTGGTATGCCTTGACCGTTATCTGAGACAGAAATATTTAATCCGAAATTATTTTTGTGGGCTTTTACAATAATATTATTATCATACTTTCTATTTTTAAATGCATGTTTAATTGCATTTTCTACAAGGATTTGAATTGCAAAAGGTGGCACTAAAGCACTATAGCTTGAATCATCGATATCAAAACTAACATTGAAGCGATCTGGATAACGTGCTTGTTCTAATGATAAATAAGCCTCAACCTGCTGTAATTCTTTTTCTAAAGAAATGGTATTATTACGTGTACCTTGTAAATTTGAACGGAAAAATTGGCTGAGCTGTAATAATAATTCTCGTGCTTTTTCACTATCAATTCTTACTAATGCTGAAATCGTGTTAATTGAATTAAAGAAAAAGTGGGGATTAACCTGGGCTTGAAGTGACTTTATCTCAGCATCTCTTATTAATGCATTTTGTGTTTCAGCTTGTCCAAGCTCAAGTTGACTAGAAAATATATCTGCAAGTCCAGTTGCTAACTGTCTATCTGAAAAATTTACGTCATGCTTGTTAGTAAAATAGAGTTTTAGTGTACCTACGACTTCATTTTTTACATGTAATGGCATAACAATCGCAGCTTCTAACGGACATCCAGGGTGGTTACAACCAATTTCTTCACTTGAATAAGCTTCTTTTAAAGTTCCAGTTTGAATTGCAATCTTTGATAAATCCGTAATAATTGCTTTTTGTGCAACATGATGATCACTTGCAACACCAACGTGAGTTAATATATCTTTACGATTTGTAATAGCAACGGCTGAAACACGCATTAAGTTCAGAATAATTTCAGCAGCTTGTTTAGCTGATTGCTCATTTAAACCTGAACGGAAATAAGGCAAAGTCTGGTTAGCTAATTGTAAGACATCATGAGTTTGGATTGCGCGAGTTTCTTCTTCTTTCTTAATTGTAGAAAGTATGATTGATAAAAATATAGCTGTACCTATTGAGTTAATGGAAATCATAGGTAAGGCAATAAGTTTCACTAATGTCCACGCGTGTGCGGTATTATCAGAAAATACTAAAATACAAAGCATTTGAATAATTTCTGTAGCACCACCGATGAGCGCGCCTTTTACAATTGTTGGGTATCTGTTTGCTCGCATAGCTTTATGTCCAAAATAGCCTGAAACAAGTGCAATGATAATTGAAGAAATTAAATATATGTATGCATCTGCGCCACCGATATAAACACGATAAATGCCAGAAATCGATGCCACAGCTAAGGCGACGTATGGACCTCCAATTAGCCCGGATACTCCAATTGTTAATACGCGTGTGTTTGCTAACGACGCATCAGGACTCAAATGATTATAGACCGTGCCGTTGATAATTTCATCACCACGAATTTGTACACCAGTAAAATTTGAAAGCATAGAGAAACAACCAAATATGATAATTAGTTGCCATTGCGAACGACGTTTTTCTCGGTCATTCATCATCGATTTAAAATGGTTAATATTCATTAAAATATATGCGATGAGTATAATTAGGCCGACGCGTTCTAGTAATAAGATAAATAAATTTAACATGGTTTCACCTTTTTTTATTAGTTTGACATGGTTGATTATACAGAATTTTATAGATTAATGAGTTTTATGTGAATTATTTTATATAAATTATATCCAATATCCCAATATAGCAGTGATTAGAGTGGAGAATCAAATTACTCACTATGTAAATAAATACATAATTGACGCAGTTCTTTAGCATTATTGAGAGTGAAGTGTTATTTTATTAATATTGGCTTTTAAAAGGATTTGTAAAAAATGTAGATATTAATATAAATTTAATTGCATATAATTATTACATAATTTTAAGCCAATTGTATCTTAAAAGATTAGTTTTGAAATAGATATAGACTTTTTTAGCGGTTTTCCAGTTTATATGGAGGATAGCGTTAAAGGCGTGTATACCTGTTTTGAAATGTGATCTATGTGTTTACGGGAAATTAGGAGGAAAAAAGCATATGGAATCAACACATTCGTTTGAAGGAGATAATAAACTTCTTGTCGGTATTTTCTTAGGGGTCATTACATTTTGGTTGTTTGCCCAATCATTAGTAAATATTGTTCCAGATTTAGAGTCATCATTTGATACGAACTATGGAACAATCAATGTGGCAGTAAGTTTAACTGCATTATTATGTGGTTTATTTGTAGTAGGAACAGGAGGGCTGGCTGATAGATATGGTAGAGTGAAAATGACCTACATCGGATTGATATTAAGTATTGTTGGTTCGTTATTGATCATAATACCAGGGTTTATGCCATTACTTGTTGTTGGACGCGCAATCCAAGGGTTATCTGCAGCGTGTATTATGCCTTCAACTTTGGCGATTATCAATGAATATTATATTGGTAGTCGTCGCCAACGCGCATTGAGTTATTGGTCAATCGGTTCTTGGGGAGGCACAGGCATTTGTTCATTATTTGGTGGCATAATGTCTACATTTATTGGTTGGAGATCAATATTTATTATTTCGATTCTTGTAGCATTAATGGCGATGTATTTAATGAGACATACACCAGAAACGAAAGCTATGCAAACAGAAGAAACAAAGCAAGCTAAATTTGACATAGTAGGCCTTATTATTTTAATTATTGCAATGCTAAGTGTTAACTTAATTATCACAGAATCATCTAATTATGGGATTTTCTCACCATTCATCATGTCATTAATTGTTGTGTTTATTATTTCAACACTTTGTTTTTTCTATTATGAAAGCAAAGTTAAAAATCCACTTATAGATTTTAAACTATTCAAACATAAAGGTTATAGTGGTGCTACAATCTCTAACTTTTTATTAAATGCAGTGGCAGGGACACTTATTGTTGCTAATACGTATTTCCAATCTGGATTACATTTTAGTTCTTTCCAATCTGGCGTCATGTCTATTACGTATTTAGTAGCTGTGCTTGTAATGATTAGAGTCGGAGAAAAAGTGCTACAAAAGGTTGGTCCAAGAAGACCAATGCTAATTGGTGCAGCACTTAATGCTATTGGGATTATTTTAATTTCATTCACGTTTTTACCTACGCTAGTTTATATTGTAACGTGTATAATAGGTTATTTAATCTATGGTATGGGATTAGGTATGTACGCAACACCATCGACAGATACAGCAGTATCAACTGCACCAGAAGACAAAGTTGGCGTTGCGTCAGGTGTTTATAAAATGGCATCATCATTAGGAAATTCATTTGGTGTCGCATTATCTGGTACTATCTTTACCGTGATGACTGTAGTATCGAATATACAAGTTGGAGCAATGTTTGGCTTGTGGTTCAATGCAGCATTAGCGATTATCGCATTTTTAGCAGTACTTATATTAGTACCAAAAAATCAATTTAATAATTAACGTAAATCTATAGAACTTTAAATTATAATTAATTATTTTCGAACCGGAATTACGAAATCAATTTATAATATTGATTTTGTAATTCCGTTTTTTATTATATTTTTATATAAACTCGAAGTTCACACTATATTAAGTGCATGGATGTTAAATTCACCAAGCTTTTTGACGAGAATATATTGATTATGAAATGAAAAACATATTATAATTAAGGAAGCGTTTACATAAGGAGGGGTTATGTGTCACAGCAACTATGGCAAACTTATGAAGATAGACTGAATTTATTAAAAAGTTTAGTTAAGCATGAGACGATTACTAATACAGAAGGTGAGACTACATTTCCTAATTTTGTAAAAGATTTACTATTAAAATTAAATTATTTTCAACAGCATCAATCTCATATATTACTTGAACGGACTGAAGATGAAAAAGAAGCAGTTGTAGCGTTTTATAAGGCACCTACTTCTAGAAAAACTATTGTTCTAATCAGTCATTTTGATACTGTAGGCGTAGAAGACTTTGGCCCGTATAGTAAACATGCTTTTAATCCAGATGCGTTAAAAACTATTTTTAAAGAAAACAATAGTTATCTCAGTGAAGATGCTATTGAAGATTTAAATCGTGATACATACTTGTTTGGACGTGGCGTAATGGATATGAAGGCAGGTTTAATGTTGCATTTGTCTTTAATAGAACAAGCAAGTATCGAAGACTGGGATATCAATTTAATTCTAGTCACAGTACCAGATGAAGAAGTGAATTCCTCGGGTATGCGCAAAGCTGTAGAGACCATTGCTAGATTAAAACAACAACATCATTTAGATATTCAGCTTCATTTAAACAGTGAACCTACTTTCCAACAAGCTAGTGCAGATGAACAACATTATATATATTCTGGTTCTATTGGAAAAATAATGCCAGGTGTATTGTGTTATGGCAAAGAGACACATGTAGGCAACCCAATGGATGGTTTGAGCTCTAATTTTATGATGAGTTATATTAATCAAGCGGTAGAATACAATAGTATATTTAAAGAAGCATTTGAAAATGAAACGACACCTTTGCCTGTTTCATTAATGACAAGAGATATTAAGCAAACATACGATGTACAAACACCATTTAGAACAATGGCATTATTTAATATGTTCCTTTTCAAACAGAAACCTGCTGACTTATATAGGCAATTTATTGATACAGTAATAAAAGCAACAGAATGTTGTGAAAGTGATTGGTTATCGGTTTTAGAAAGCGAAAATATTCCTTTTGATACTAAAATTAATGTACTGACATTTGAGCAATTGAAAACATATGCGATCAAACATCATGGTGAAGCATTTATAGATAAAGAAATAAGAGAAGTGATACGACAAACTAAGGATTTACATTTACAAAGTATTAAAGTGACAGATAGATTAATGCAAATCTGTAGAAACATTGCGCCAGCGGTCGTTACTTTTTTTGCAACGCCTTATTATCCAGCAGTTAATACGTCTTATGATGCAAAAGTTGAGGAAACTATTGAATTGGTCCGTCAAACTTTACAAGAACAATTTCAACGTAACAGTGAACGTGTTCATTATTTTAATGGCATTAGTGATAGTAGTTATTTGAATTTTTCAGGCGACATGTCTCAAATAATTACTTATCAACAAAATGCACCTAATTTTAATCAAACTTATTCGATTCCTTTTGAAGCGATACAAGCTATTAGTGCGCCAACCATACTTTGCGGACCTATCGGTAAAGATGCACATAAAGTAAGTGAAAGACTACATAAAAATAGTGCGTTTATAGAATTGCCATACGTATTAACTCGTATCGTAAAGTCATATATTTAAAACAAAATAAGTAATTATTTGATATAATGTTTTTAAATTTACTAATATTTTTAGTATAAGTTTTAAAAAATAGGGTATTACGATATATTAGTGAATATATGTATATGTACTTTAAAAGTTCCACAAGAAGAAAATGGAGTGGTAAGCACATGCTAGAGGCGTATAAAGATTTTTGGAGAAAATATATAGATTTTAATGGCAAATCAAACAGATTAGAATTTTGGACACCGGTATTGATTCATATCATTAGTATATTCATCATTGCGCTCATCGGTATCGTTTGCTTTATTACGGGTATCTTTATTGTAGCGGCAATATTATCAGCTTTTGTGGGTATATTTGCTTTAGCGATAATCGTACCAATGTTTGCAATTACATTGCGTAGATTTTATGATGCCGGTAGAAAACGCGCAACAGCAATCATACTAATTGTACTATCTATATTTGTTAATATTACCTTTGATATTATTCAAATCAATAGTGTTGCTGTATCATTAAATATAATTTCGTTAATTTGTACAATTATCCTGGTGATAGAAACATTATTACCATCACGTAATGTTGCTGATTCAGAATTAAAATGGTTGTAATTTATAGAATGTCGAGAGTTATTTTAATTGTGATGAATGAGTTCGTGATATAGATGATTATTTTAAAAAGAAGGCTATAGAAATCTAATTTATTTTAAAAAGTTTCGTCGTCTTGCACATCGAAACTTATTAGTATTGAAAGAAATAACATTTTTACTTGAGCTGAAGCTCATGCATAGGTCTCACTGACTCAATATACTGGTTAAAGTAAAAGAGCTATCCCTTGATATTAAAAGGATATAGCTCTTTTATTTTGGAAATAACTGAAATATACTATAATTTAATCATTTGATGATAGTAAGAGCTATCAAAATTAGATAACGTATTAATTTTGATTTTCTCTGCTACATTAGTTAAAAATGACATGAAGTTAGAATAAAAAAGTGAGCAAGTTGGATAGATGATGGCTAATCTCATTCTAAATAGGTTGATGCCTATAAAGAATAGTAACACTCCTAGAAAGGAGTAATATTGGTTATCAAATGCTGATGATCATTTTGACAATCATTAGCTTGGTATTAGTTAGTAAATGTGACCATAAAAAATAAGCTTCTCTATCTTTGGCAAGGAGAAGATGGCTATTATCCATTGTTTTACTCCAGCCAACGTCTTTTTAATGGAATCAATTGGGCGATACACTTATGTGTGTTGCCCTTTTTCTATATACAAATTGTTATAACATAAAAATATTATCAAATGTTTAAGTCAGCGTGTTCATGTTGGCTTGTTATGTACAAATATGAATAATTAATATTAGTCTAGCCAGTTTAAGTGCAAGTGTTTTCTATTAGTAATATTAAAAAGTACTAATAATTATGACGAACGGTTATAAACTATTGAAATTTCGATAATTTTTATTGTATTTAGAAAATTTAAAATTATAATGTAGGCATAAGGAGGGGTTTTATGGAGTGGTTAAAGTTAATTGGTATTCTAATTATTATATTGGGGTTCCTGTTTAAGATTGATACGATTGCAGTGATTTTAATTGCTGCTGTTGTTACTGGTCTCGTGTCTGGATTAGATTTTTATTCCATTTTAGAAACACTAGGTAAAGCGTTTGTTGATAATCGTTTAGTTACATTATTTATATTAACGTTACCAATGGTTGGTTTGATTGAACGATTCGGTTTGAAAAAACAAGCTTCTAACATGATAGGAAAAGTGAAACGAGTTACAAGTGGACGCCTGATGACAATATATTTACTAATTAGAGAAATTGCTGGCGTGGCTTCAATACGCATCGGTGGTCATCCTCAATTTGTGCGTCCACTGATTAATCCAATGGTTCAAGGGGCGTTAAAAACTAGATATAATTTGAAAGACGATGAAGTTGATGAAGCAGACATAGAAAAAATAAAAGCACAAACTTCTGCAATGGAAAATTATGGAAACTTCTTTGGACAAAATTTATTTGTCGGTGCTGCAGGGGTTTTATTAATGGTAGGGACATTTCAATCATTAGGCATTAAGGTAGACGCAATTGAATTAGTGTTGGCATCAGTACCCATAGCTTTAATTGTATTAGTGCTTGTCTGGCTTAATAATATAAGATTTGATAAATATTTAGATAAAAAATATAACTCAAAGCAGGTGAACCGTGATGAGTGAACAAGTATTAAATAATATCTTAGAAGTTTTTTATATTTTAATAGGTTTACAATTACTATACACTGCTTTTCGAATTTTGAAATCTTCTACCCATAAAAAGAAGTATGGCACAGCATTATTTTGGATTTTGTTAGCGGCAACATTTATTGTTGGTCCTTATACCCCAAACGTAATTAATGGTTTATTTATTTTAATGATGGGGATACTGACTTTATTTAAACAAGTGACAATTAATAATATTGTTGATGTGACTGAAAAAGAAGGGCTACATGGTGCCCAAAAATATGGGAATAAACTATTTGTTCCAGCTGTCATCTTAGCAATTGCAGCTATCGCTGTTTCCAATTGGACGCCTTTAGGTGGCGCAATAGGTTTAGGCGTTTCCTCTATATTAGGGTTAATAGCTGCATATATAGTAATTAAACCTAAGATGAAATATGTACTTTATGATAGCGACCGTCTAACGCAACAAATTGGTACGGTGGGTATTTTACCTCAATTTTTAGCTGCTTTAGGGGTGCTATTTACTGTAAGTGGAGTTGGAGATGTTATATCAAAAGGTATTTCGTCTGTATTACCAGAAGGAAATCACTTGATAGGTGCAGCTGCATATATATTAGGTATGGTATTTTTTACTATGTTAATGGGAAATGCTTTTGCTGCATTTACAGTAATTACTGCAAGTATTGGTATTCCGTTTGTCATCGCACAAGGTGGCGACCCTGTTATCGCAGGTGCATTAGCTATGACTGGCGGATTCTGTGGTACTTTGTTAACCCCAATGGCAGCTAATTTTAATACATTGCCGGTAGCATTATTAGAAATGAAACAGGAATTTGGCGTTATCAAAGCACAAGCACCGATTGCACTGATACTTATAGTAATACATATTGGCTTAATGTATGTATGGGCGTTTTAACTGATTTCAATTGAAAAAGGAGCGTTTTAAAATGAGAATCTTAATAACTGGATTTGATCCATTTGGTGGAGAAGAAATTAATCCTGCATTAGAAGCGGTGAAACTATTACCAGATAGTATTGAAGGACATACGATAGATAAGTTAGAAATACCAACTGTCTTTCATAAAAGTAAACATGCAGTTGAAGCACGTATGAAGCAATATGATTATGATGTTGTGTTAGCAATTGGACAAGCAGGCGGGAGGTTTGAATTAACACCAGAGCGTGTTGGTATTAACGTTGATGATGCACGGATAGAAGATAACGAAGGTCAACAACCGATTGACGAATGCATTCATCAAGATGGGGCACAGGCGTATTTTTCAAACTTACCTGTAAAACGTATGACTGAAGCTATTAAAGCGAGTGGTGTACCTGCACGTTTATCTAACACGGCTGGAACCTTTGTATGTAATCATATTTTATATCAATTAGGTTACTTACATGCAACGCAATTTCCTAATATAAAATTCGGTTTTATTCATGTGCCATTTATCCCTGAACAAGTAGTAGATAAACCCGAAAAGCCTTCAATGTCTGTGGAAACGATTCGAAAGGGATTAAATGCTGCATTAGAAGCTATCATTGAGTCTGACGAAGATATTAAAGTCGCACTTGGAGAAACACCCTAAAGTAAAAGTTAACAAATTCTATTGTATAATATAAACAAAGGGGGGAGGAAATCTTTAAAACAAGATTTCCTATCCCCTTTTTATTTGTGTTGAATTTAATTATCGTGTTCAGTACGTGTGTAATCCATGCGAATTTCGTTATATGTTTTGCCGAAGAAAGTAGGTTGTTTATATGGCGTTTTTTTAAATCCAACTTGTTCGTAGAAATTAATAGCGTTAGTATTTTCTTCTACAACCCAGAGTGTCACGTTATCTGGATAAGATAGCTCTAGTGCTCGTTGTGTTAAAGCATAGCCAATCATATGACGTTGATACGCTTCTAAAAGATACAACGCGTATATCTCACTCCAATTGTCAGATTCTGAAATAGATTTTGTTTTACCATAAGTGATAAACCCTACAATCTCTCCCTTGACGGTTGCTACTAAGGTAGGAAGATCGTGTATAGAGGACTTCTTAATAAATTGTTCTTTATCAAGATTTTCTAAGTAGTCGTTTTCAGAAATGTGATTATACGTTTTTAACCAACTCTCGTAATGGACATTGGCTTTACCATGACGATCTTCTTCCGTCAACTCTCTAATTGTAAAATCCATAGAAAGCCCCCTTACTATACTAAATTGATGTTATTATAGCATCATTATTTTGAAAAAAGAAATTTTTCAATTCAAATAAATTATAAAAAGCAAAAATATTAAGTGTTTAAATAACAAAATTTTAAATACATTTAAATCGATTTACGCTCATTTAACTGATCTTGAAGGTGATTTGCTTTGTTGCGTGCAAGTTTACCGTAATATGAATGTGCAAAATGCATTTGAATAATTAAAAATAATCCACCAACAGTCCAATATAGTCCAAGTGCTGCAGCAGAATGTAGGGAAATATATGTGATGAATATAGGTGATAAAACCATCAATATATAGTGTGTTTTTCTTTGGTCTTTAGGATAGTGGCGCGCATTAACTAACGGTTGGAAGAAATATACTACTGCTGCAATTAGCGAAATCCAAAGGTTAGGTTCTGTTAAGTTGAACCATAAAAAGTCTGGATAACGATCAATGCCATCTCCTGTAGGATACTTTAAAGTAATAATTAAACCGAATAATATAGGCAATTGTATAAGTATAGGTAAACATCCTAGAACATTTTTTAAAGGATTAATATCATATTGTTTATAAAGATTCATTAGCGATTGTTGTGCTTCGTTTTTTTCTTCTTGTGAATTCGCATTTTTAATATTATTTCTCAGCTCGTCAATTTGCGGTTGAACAATTTTTGTTTTTTCGCGCATCATATGCATGTTTTTTACTTGTGCAAGCATAAAAGGAAGCAGAAATAGTCTTATTAGTAACACGATTGTGATGATTGCTAAACCATAATTATCTTTGTATAAATGTCCTAATCCATGTAACAACATGTCGATTGGTTGGACAAAAATTGAATAAAATAAGCCGCTTTTAGCTTCGTCTGTAGAGTAATCACAGCCAGTTAAAAATAGGGGAACTAATAATACAATGAGCCTTTTCCAATACATAATATATTTCCTCCAATTAATGTATTAATAAATATAACTTTAACACAATTGAAAAATGATTTTAAGGCTTTATATTTATATTGTAATAATGTAAAAAAGTCACTACCCCAAGGTGAAATTGGATGTAGTGACAGTAGTTTTATTTTGAAGTCAAAATGATTTCATTATAATTAATATGTTCTCTAACTTGTGCAGCGACATGTGCATCTAGTTGTTTATTTTGAATTAGTTCATCAAGATAAGCTCTTTGTAAATATAACCCTTCTAACTTATGTGCTTCATTTGTTGTGACAGGTGTTTCATTTTGCTTATTACGATTTCTTCTAATTCTGTGCAGTCTGTTGTAATACTGGTTTAAAACGATGTTGACTTCTAATACATTTTCATTTGTTTGTTCTTCTTTCAAACGTATTGTGACATTATGATGTACGATACGCATAACTTTCTTTACTTCTTGAAAATTTGATTTGAATTGTTTTATCTGTGAACTCTCTTCATGTTTTTTTGCTCTCCATCTTAAAATCAACATTTTAATAACAACTTTAAATTTATGAACAGCTGATGATTCTTTAAATTGTCTTGATGTTTCTATAGCTGAGCGATAGTTCAAAATCGTTTGACGGTCAACTTTATTTTGAGTTACTAAACGTTCTAACGTTTCTGTCTCTACTTCGCCAGCAATTGTTTCTAGTCGTTTGACCTCTTTAGCATTATTTTCTTCTGGCGTCATTTGCAGTAGGAAGAATAGTTCATCAAAATAATCAGAAATAACTGTACTATAATTTGTGGACGTTTGTGCTTTAGATTTTGCTTTAAAATCTTTAATAACATGCTGTACTATATAAATTTTTGCGACCGCATAGCTCATAGTGGTTGATGTTGTTTTCTCTTCTGAAGGCGTAATAATAGGTAGCACGATTTGTGCCATGACTAAACTAATAATTACCATTAAGGAAGCAATAAATAGTAAATCATTTTTATAAGTAAAAGTTTGTTGTTGTGCTAATAAAGTAGGCAATGTTAATGCCATAGAAAGAGAAATTGTACCGTGAATCCCACACATTGTCATAATAAAGGCGTAGTGTACACGTTTTGGTGGCACTTCATATTGGTCATTAAGATACGATTGGATATTATTTGGATAATAAAATTGTTTGAATAACATAAAGACCCAGATGAAACGGAAAACATAAATAGCTAATGCAATGAGTAATGTTGTAATAATCAGGAATATAATGTTCTGCGGTTCGTCTTTGAAAATTGAAGAAACAACCTTAGGTATAATATAACCTAATACGACGAAGACAAAGCCATTCAGAACATAACTTAATGTACTCCATATCTGATTATAGTTCATTTGTAGTTCGGTTTGAGCACGAATCAATCGTTCACGTTCAAATCCATGTATTAAACCAGCCACTACCACTGCAATAATCCCCGACGCGTGCAACATCTCAGAAATAAAGTAGACGACAAAAGGTGTTAATAATTGAATGAATATCATTGTATTACCATCTTTAAGACCCTTGTTCATGGATAGATAAACACGGAGTCGTACAATCATGAAGCCAAAAATTGCACCTATCAATATGCCTAGAATAGTTGAAATAATAAATTGTTCTATTGCATCGAACGCAGAAAATGCACCAGTAACAAGTGCAGTAACAGCGATTTTGAAAGAGATGATACCAGCAGCATCATTTAATAACGATTCACCTTCTAATATAGTTAACGCACCCTTAGGCAATACTTTTCCTTTAGTAATAGCTTGTACAGCGACAGCATCTGTGGGGCAAAGAATGGCTGCTATCGCGAAGGCAGCAGGCATGGGCAATTCAGGCCAAATCCACCCAATGAAATAACCTACACCTATCACAGTTGTAAATACTAACGCCATCGCCATTAAAATAATAGGTTTGCGATATTCTAACAGTTTAGACCTAGATACATGTGTGCCCTCAACAAATAGTAATGGGGCAATCACAGCCATCATAAATACTTCTGGTTCAAATTCAAAGTGTAAGGGGATAGGAAGAATATATAAACAAACACCTAACCCAATTTGAATGAAAGCCATTGGTATCTTTGGAAACTTGTTATGTATAATTGAACTAATAATCACTGCTATAATAAATATTAAAAAAGCTTCTAATAATAACATATTTACTCCTTATTTTTTTGATTGTTTTATATTACCATTATCACAAAAGCATAGATAGTAATTTTAAAAAACAATTGACTTCAATACTTATTAATTTATAGGCGCATGATTTAAAAGTTAATATTCAAATGTGTCATAATAGAGGTGTTAAGATAATAGAGGAACGTGATAGTAATGAAAATAGGTGTCATATCAGATTTGCATATTGATCGCCACAAGAGATTAACACCAGAGGATTATACACACGAATTAGTAAATGCTATACAGAAACGAAAAATAGAACTGTTACTTATTGCAGGAGATATTTCTAATAATTATAAATTAACGCATAAGTTTATCTATGATGTAGAGACTCAATCACATATAAAAATATTATTTATTCCAGGAAATCATGATTTTTGGGCTACAGATACGGATGCATCGTCCGCTGAAATTTTAGATTACTATATGAATATGGAAGCGTGTTTGATAGGTAACCCTTACCATCTCAATGACTCATGGGCGATTGTTGGTAATACAGGTTGGTATGACTATACGTACGCAAGTCCAGAATTTTCACTTGAGCGTATAGCTCGTAGAAAATACTATGGCGCAACTTGGCAAGACAAAGTTAAAATAGATTGGCCTATGGAAGATAGAAAGCTATCGACGATTGCAGCAAAACAAACAATTAAAGATATAGAACAAGTGAAACATAAACATATTATTTTAATGACGCATATTGTGACACACCCTAGGTTTGCCGTACCAATGCCTCATAGAATATTTGATTATTTTAATGCTTTTATTGGGACTTCTGATTTTGATGCGATTTATCAACAATATGATATTCGATACAGCATTATGGGACATGTCCATTTTAGAAATGTCTTTGAAGAACAGGGGATAACATATATTTGTTCATGTCTGGGTTATCAAAGAGAATGGCGTTCTGATAATATAGCGCAAGAAATTAATCACGCTTTATATACCATTAACATATAGTGAAAAGAAGCGACCATAAAGATAACATGGTCGCTTCTTTATTATTAAATTTATTGTAACTACATATTGAAGCACCTGATATAGCCATTTATTAAGTAACTGATTTTTATTTAGCGTTCAAAAAATAATTACGTTTGTATATGAAAGCTCAAACGGCCTGGTGCGTTGTAACTTTGTGCTAACTTTGATTTTCTAATTTTTATTACTTGGTATTTATTAGGTATTAGTGCTGGAAATACAATTGATTTTCCTATATGTGACCATAGGGGGTCGATGTAGTAGTAATGATTATCATCATAGCCAATGAGTAAAGTAACATGGATATTAGAAACTAATTTAGTTGGTTGATTATCTAATTTATAAGTACGACGCAATGGTCGTTGTCCGAGTACGGTATGATAAATAACAACAGGTTGACCACTATCTAAAACTGCACATAAATCCGTTAAAGATTGCCCCGTGCTATCTATAATATGTTGATCATAGCGCTTTAGATGTGGGACGAGGGCAGAAGGGAAAATAGTTTGATGGTGCCCCCATTTAATCCATAAGTGATGACCTACGTATCCTTTATAAGGATTATTTTTATGTTTAGGCCAATGTTTCATTATTTGAGTAGCTGGTATTTTATGCTGATTAAACTGTAACATCATTGCTGTAGATACCCCTTCACAGCCCATAACCATTGGTATTGGAAACAACTGACTGATTGGCTTAACAGGTAATATATTTAATTTCATGATGACGCTCTCCCTAATGATTTTATTCCAATGTAAAAACGAAGCAACTTTACATTTCATTTATTATATATTTATTCTTAAAAAATACCTATTAAGATGCTTAAGCAATCTGTTAATAGCTTAGAATAGATATTGCTATGATGTTTTGGTTATAATAACAGAAAAATGAATGTGGGGGATTACATATGAACCATAGAATAGAAACACTACCAACATTATCTGTAGTGGGAGAAAAAAGAGAATATGCTACAGGACAAAAAGCACAAGAAAATATTTTTATGTTCTGGATGGATTTTGATGAAAGTGGTAAAAAACACGACTTATTAAAATTAGGTAACGAACGTTTACTAGGTCTCTTAGGTTTATGTAAACCACTCGATAATGGGGAAATGCATTATTTAATTGGGGTTACTAGTGATGATACTAATGCAACTTGGCAACAAACAGAAATAGCAGGCGGGAGATACATTGTGTTTGATGCTGAAGGTCCAGTACCAGGTTCTATAAAAAAAGCTATGGAATCTATTAATAGATATATCTTACCATCATTAGATTATGAATTACGAAATGCGCCATTTTTTGAGTTTTATAAAGAAGGGGAAATTAGAGCTGAAGATTATATTACAGAAATATGGTTACCAATTGTTTAAATTAAAAATAGATTAATTAAAATAGGGGCAGGCTAAAAATCAAAAATTTAAAACTTGATTTTGTAAGCTCGCCCCATATAATTGGCTAGAATAGAAATGAAATTTACATATAGCTTTCCATTCCAGTCGTATTTGACTAGTTAATCGGTTTTGTTAGCATTGTTAGTTTGTTATTCTATACACTCTAAAATGTTGGCTTTTAGAATTTATGCTTTATGTTTAACTAAGATAGATTTTAATAATACTTCTAATAAAATAATTAATATAGTAGTAATTACTAGAATAATAAGGTAAGGCATAACGCTGTATTCACCTTTTAAGCCTACAAGAGGGGACATAATCCCGCCCAAAATAAATTGGAATAAACCGAGTAAACTCGATGCGTTACCACTGCCACCAGTTCTTGATTCCATAGCTAATGTGAAACTTAGTGGACCAATTCCAGTTACAGGACATACATTAAGGAAAAATGCGATGATTAATACCCATAATGGTAAGTGGAATATAAGCACGAATATAATTAACACAACGCCTAAAATCTGTATTAATGTCAATAATACAAGAAGAAGATAGCGATTCATATATTCTACGAGTAAGGCTGTTAATTGACTCATAATAATTAAGCCGATACCATTTAACGCAAATAAAACACTAAATTGTTGCGGTGTCATATCGTATATCTTCTGTGTAATAAATGGTGCAGCAGAGGAAAAACTAAAGAGCATCACATAAGTTAATCCTTGTAAGAGCATTGGAATGATAAACGCTGGTTTCTTGAGTAAATATCCAAAGTCTTTAAATATTAAGGGAAAATTAAGTTTTGTAAGATCTGTATCTCTCGTTTCTTCCATTTTGAAGAATGCAAAAATTAATATTGCAAAGCTAACAACGGTTAAAATTAGGAATATTGCTTTCCAATTTGAAACACTTAAAGCATATCCACCAATTAAAGGTGCAAGGATAGTGATAATCCCATTAACGACTAGTAAAGAGGCTAATCCCTTAGCAAGAGATTTCCCTTTGTGTTGATCGCCAATGGATGCTTTGGCAATAACGATGGCGCCTCCCCCAGTTAGCCCTTGTATAAGGCGTATTATTAGTAAAAGTGAAAGCGATGTTGTAAATACCGCTATTAATGAAGCGATGACGTATATTGAAATAATAAGTAAGGCTATTTTCTTACGCCCATACGCGTCAGATAGAGGGCCAAAAGTAAATTGTCCAATTGCAAGCCCAATCATAGCAAACGACAGTGTAAGTTGTACTTGTGAGGTAGTTGCTCCAAAATCACTCTGTACATTTGGTAGTGACGGTACGTACATATCTATTGTTAAAGGTCCAAAAGTAGTCATAATACCTAACATAATAATGACCATCAAAGGCAGTTGGCGATTGGTAATTTTATCCATATAAAGTACTCCTTTAAGCACAGTTAGTTACGTTATAATAAAGAAAAATTGAATGTTTAGTAACTAGATTATTATCGCACACGTGAATATAAATGCAATGACAAAGTTACATATTTAATACGTGCACACTATTCGAGATATTATTTTTAATATATAATACAATTTATTATGATGAAATACTGATTTATAAGCAATATATATTTATACGTATTTCACCTTGGTAAACAAATTATATTTTATTGTAGTATGGAGATTTTAGATTGGCACACAAAGGAGAAAATTGATGGATTTAACCAAGACACAATATGAAATTATAAAATTTATTCTTGTTGGTGGAATTAACACCTTTAATTATTACGTAATTTATTTATTTTTATTAAAGTTAATTGATATAAATTATTTAGTCAGCCATATCAGTGGATTTATAGTTAGTTTTATAGTCTCTTATTATCTAAATTGTTATTTTGTATACAAAGTAAAACCGACATGGCGCAAATTTATTCAATTCCCATTAACTCAAGTAGTTAATATGGGGATGCAAACCATCTTATTATATATATTTGTACAATGGTTCCACATTTCATCTGTTATCGCACCATTTGCTGGGCTTATTATTACTATACCAATTACGTTTGTATTATCTAAATATATATTAAGAGACTGACATCAAATTAAATTTTGAGGAAATGACATTGATTATTGAGCATTATTAGTTGTCCTATCTGTATTTTGGAGTGGCTATGATAATGCTCTTTTTATTTAATACTACTATATAACCAAAGAACTAGTAGGACACTAATAGAAAAGCTTGAAGATACATCAGGACTTTCAACTTTATAATTTTAATTTTTGCACAATTTAACAGTATGTTTTAGGAATGACTAAAAAAATAATTAACTAAAAAATATTAAATAATTTTATAATAAAAAATTTTGCAAATATGCTTGTGATAGGTCATAATATATAATCCAATATCAATTAAGGTGGATGTAGCACATGACACAAAGTGAGAATCTAAAACTTGCACAAAAAGGTGCATATCTGAGTTTAATCGTTTATATTATACTTTCTATTTTAAAATTTATAGTAGGGTATATCTATGATTCGGCAGCGGTAAGGGCTGATAGTATCAATAATATGACAGATATTATTGTTTCATTAGCAGTTATTATTGGTTTGAAAATTTCTATTAAACCAGCAGACAAAAACCACCCCTATGGTCATTTAAAATCTGAGAATATTTCATCATTACTGGTTTCGTTTATTATTATGTTTGTTGGTATTCAAGTAGTAATTGAAAATCTGCCGAATGTATTTTCAAATGAACACAGTACACCAAATGCGGTCACGATTTATGTCAGTGTTATTAGTGGTTTGATTATGTTAGCCGTTTTTACTATCAACCAAAAGCTTGCAAAGCGTACGAACAGTAGTTCACTTAATTCAGCAGCCAAAGATAATTTATCAGATGCTTTAGTTAGTATTGGTACCGCAATAGGTTTAGTATTTACTCAGTTTGGTTTACCGATCATAGATACATTGCTAGCAACTGTTTTAGGTTTGCTTATTATATATACAGGTTTCGGTATTTTCAAAGAAGCTATATTTACATTAAGTGATGGATTTAATGAACAGGAGCTAGAAGCATATAAGAATTATGTATTAGACATTGAAGAAGTGATTGATGTCCATACAATTAAAGGTAGATATCATGGTAGTAGTATTTTCGTTGATGTAACAATCGTTGTAGATTCAGATTTATCATTAGAAGAGGCGCATCATATTTGTGATAAAGTGGAACAACATATGCATGGTAAAGGTATATCGTCTGTCTATGTACATCCCGAACCTGCATCAATACAGTAAAATCTATTATTATAATAAAAAAATATAATTTATCAATTTCAGACAACTGAATTGCTATATAGAAACAACGTTAAAAGCTAATATAGTATTTTGCGTTGTAGTGGGTTAAAACAGAAGTTTCAATTGATAATATTAGTTGAGCGATGTTATAAAATTTATATATAAGGTCCTCGTTAATATAGTTAAGTAGTGTTTATTAAATTTTACGTAAGGGCCTTATTTTTTAGTATTTTAATGTAAAATTACATATGAATGCGACGTGTTTTGGCACGGCTCATGAGGGAACAACGCAAGCTAAAGACTACAGTCTGAAGTTGTCCCCTAAGAAAGCGAGTCAACAATGCGAAGTATTGAATAAAAAATAAGCACTCAGATGAATTGAATAGAATCAAATCATCTGAGTGCTATTTTTCCGGGATTTATGTCCAATCTCATATCATTAATATGGAATTAGTCCCTTTTTTATGAATGAGTCCTATGACCCATTCGCTTACTTATATATATTTAAACCTAGAAACCAGGTGTAATACTTACCACCAGCCATTAGCTACACGGAAGTCAATCGCTGCGTCAACCGAACCATAACGTTCTTCGGCGTAGTTAATCATACCTTTTGTTTGTTCTTCAACTGATCCAGTTCCCCAAGATTCTTTAGTTTGTCCTAAACCTCTATAGCCTAATTCATTTACAGCATCTGGATTGCCACTTGATTCTGGCATTACAATATTGTCCCATAAAGCTTTAGTACCGCCTGCTTCAATAAATTGATCATATACATCGTTTGTTGATTGTGTTGTTTGTTGTACAGGTGTTTCAGCTGCGTCAGCTGTTGATACATTTGAACTCACGCCAAATCCAGTTGCTGCAATTGTAATCGACGCGAAAGATGCTAATAATAATTTTTTCATTGTTAAAAATCCTCCTAATTGATTTTACCTGTGTACGAAAACGAACTATACAGGTTTATATATTTCTTATAATTATCTGTTTTATTTACTTGCTTATACTTACTTTCTTAATTCAACGTTTACAACTATAACATCATAAAAGTGCATGTAGGTTACAGTGAAATAAAAATAAAGTATCTTTTGTGAATATAAGAAGACATTTATTTCAAAAATGTGTGTAAATTGTTATAATTTTAATATATAGAGAAGCAAGATAAATTCGTAAATGCTTTTATGATTGCATTTATGATATATTTCATAAATTATTTTCGCTGTAACATTTCTGTAAAAATCAGAAAAATTATATTTTAATTAATGAAAGAAGGAATAATATGCCAAAATTAATTTTATGTAGACATGGACAAAGCGTCTGGAATGCTGAAAATTTATTTACAGGGTGGGCAGATGTAGATTTATCTGAGCAAGGTAAAAACGAAGCCATTACTTCTGGTAAGAAATTAAAGGATCAAGGTATCGAAATTGATATTGTATATACTTCTTTACTAGAAAGAGCGATTAAGACTACGTTTCATCTTTTAAATGAATCTGATCAATTGTTCATTCCAGTTATAAAATCTTGGAGACTAAATGAAAGACATTATGGTGATTTGCAGGGTTTGAATAAAGATGATGCACGTGAAAAATTTGGCGAAGAACAAGTACATATTTGGAGACGCTCTTATGATGTTGCGCCACCTAAGCAAGGTGAAGAACAAAGAAATGATTATTTAAATGATAGAAAATATGAACATTTAGATAGAAGAGTTATGCCTGAATCAGAAAGTTTGAAAGATACATTAATAAGAGTAATACCTTATTGGAATGACCAAATCTCACAACAACTTTTAGATGGTAAAACAGTGCTAGTTTCAGCACATGGAAATTCGTTGCGTGCACTAATTAAATACTTAGAAAATGTTTCTGACGAAGATATTATTGGCTATGAAATAAAAACAGGCGCTCCATTAATATATGAACTGACAGATGATTTACAAGTAATAGATAAGTATTATTTATAATTAAAGGAATAAATAAAATTTATGTAAAAGGTTCAAGGCATTTATTCATCCCTTGGACCTTTTGTATGTGTATTAACATTTGTATATTTGATTGTTTAGTTATTTAATAATTGAGATTGGGCTTATCAAATCTTTTTAATAACTATATTAATATTAGGGATATCACTACCAAATTAATGATTTGTAATAAATAGGAATTGATGAATTATTTATTACGCTTATGCTGTTGAATAATCTTGCGCGCACGTTTTCTAGTTTTAATGTTTGGGCTATTCAAGTTACGTCGAGCGGTTTGTAAATCTAATTTCATTTGACATGACCTCCTTCACAAAAGTCATTATGGAGGAAATATACAAAAATGCAAATAGGAATTATTACGATTTATTTCGAAAAGATCAGTTTTATTAATGAGATGTAAAAATTACAATATTTTTGAGTATTTTTAATGTTATATTTGAAAATTATATGTATAATGCACCAATGTGGCTAATTTCTCAGAGGCTAAACTTAAAGAAATGTAGGAGATAAAAATGACTCAAAAAACTAAAATAATAATGATATTGATGATGTTGTTTGGTGGTTTCTTTGGACTTTTAAATGAAACATTGTTGACCACAGCATTACCAAGTATAATGAAAGACTTTAATATAGATTATACGCAAGTACAATGGCTAACTACAGCATTCTTGTTAACAAACGGTGTCGTTATACCATTATCAGCGATGGTGATACAGCGCTATTCTACAAGACAAGTATTTCTAACAGCAATTTCAATATTCTTTATCGGTACGATTATTGCGGGCTTTAGCCCGAACTTTACGATTTTATTAAGTGCAAGAATTGTGCAAGCACTTGGTTCAGGTATTATGATGCCTTTAATGATGACAACTATACTAGATATATTCGAACCACATGAACGTGGTAAATATATGGGGACTTTTGGACTAGTAATTGGATTGGCTCCAGCAATTGGGCCTACTTTATCTGGTTATCTTGTTGAATATTTTGATTGGCGCTCATTGTTCCACGTAGTTGCTCCAATTGCAGCATTGACGTTTATAGGTGCATTTAAGTTTGTGAAAAACGTAGGGACAAATAGGAAAGCACCGATTGATATATTATCCATTTCCTTATCGGTATTAGGTTTTGGTGGACTCTTGTATGGTACAAGTTCAATTTCACGTGATGGTTGGAATGATCCCATTGTATTAACGTCAGTTATAGGTGGTATAATTCTTGTTGCGATTTTTATTTTCCGTCAAACAAGATTAGAAACACCGTTACTTGATTTTTCAGTATTTAAAAATAGTCAATTCGCAGTAGGTATTGTTATTATGGCGTTCACAATGATATCAATGATAGGTTCAGAGACTGTACTACCAATGTTTGTTCAAAATATAATGAATGACTCAGCACTTCAATCAGGATTGATATTATTGCCTGGTGCAATCGTAATGGGGATTATGTCTGTAGCTTCAGGATTTTTATATGAAAAGTATGGCGCGAAAATATTAGCGTTTATCGGTATGCTTATCGTAGTAATTACAACATCATACTTTGTTATAATGGATGAAAATACTTCTGCAGCAGTGTTAGCAACTGTTTATGCGATTCGTATGATTGGTATTGCACTTGGGTTAATGCCATTAATGACGCATACAATGAATCAATTATCTCGCGATATGAACGCCCATGGTTCATCTATGACTAACACGGTGCAACAAATATCTGCTTCAATTGGGACAGCAGGTTTAATTACAATCATGAGTCAAGTAGCAAAAGATTTCACACCTAATATGAGCGATTACAAAGGCATGGGTAAAAAAGAAATGACTATGCAAATACAACACGAAGCGTTATTAAGTGGTTATCATGCAGCCTTTTGGTTTGCAGTAATTATTTCATTTATTAGTTTAATCAGTGTGTTTATGTTGAAAAGTAAACGTAAAATTGAACAAGAACAAGAAAATTTATAATAATGGAGCGTGAGCCTTATAGAACATTCGATGAGATTAAATGATGAACCATTTCAATTAGTAAGAGAAGGTATAAAGACCGTTGAAGTGAGGTTAAATGATACTAAAAGACAGGGAATACAAAGTGGGGATTTTATTACTTTTACAAATTTAAAATCGACGGAACAAATAACAGTTAAGGTTATTGGAACTGAAGTGTTCACCTCTTTTCAAGCACTGTTGAATCATTATTCTAATCAAGTGACTGGCTTTAGCAACAATATACAATTATCACAAAAATTAGCATCAATTTACCAGATATACTCACAAACCGACGAGTTGGCTTACGGGGCGCTAGCGATTGAACTCCAATTAATTAGTAAGTAGTTTCAATCATATAAAATAGACTAAATGATATAACTCAAAACACCCATTCATTACTTTAGCATGTAGCTAAAAGTTGGCTTTCAAGCCTAACCTTTAAGCAGTACATAGCTAATAGAATGAATGGGTGTTTTTATAGATTTGGTTATTTCATATGTGTTTGTTATAATTTACCAATTAATTTACCCAATTTGTATAATACAGGTCTGACAGGTTTTACAAAGTCACCGATATATTCTTCAACGTGCGCGTTAAATCCTTTTTTAAATTGCTGTACACCGTAATCAATTGCGGTATCACTAAAATCACCGGTGATACCATAAAAATTATAGCGCTCAATACCATGTGCTTTAGCGAACTTTATCATTTCCCATTGTAATTTATAAGCACCCATATAGGCATTGTATGTTGGATTTGAACCACTGGATAAATAATATACTTCGTAATCATTATAAATATATATGGCAGCAGCTAAGTCTAATATTGAACCATCTGATGCAATAGTAGTTTCTGTATCATTAATTTTACGCTGTAGGCTAGTGATTTGCTGCATGAGTTGTGTTCGTTTCGTTTTTTGTTTTTTAGAATTTGGACTCTCTTCTAATGCAACTTCTGCATCTTTCAACTGGCTGTGTAGTGAATCTAACTTTTTAATTAAATCATCCTTATATTCATTCAAATCAATATACGCTAATTGTATAGAGGCATACTCCTGATAGTCTTTTTGTAATTGTTCAAAATATTGCTGATTTCTAAAACTAAAGCCATGTTTTTCTTCAGCCATGTGAAATAGTTTGAAAAAACGAATTGTTTCATCGATAGGTAATTGACGTACTTTAACACCCATTTCTTCAGTTTTTTTGATGTTACGTCGTGTTTGATAATCCATTTCTTTTAAAAGCTGCTGTTCTGATTTATCTTTTAAATCAAGTACAGATAACCAACGAATCTGGCTTGTTTTGGAATAGCCTACAGGTAGCCCTTGGTGTTGATATCCTAATTGGTTTAAAGTACGTATTAGCATTCTATTATCATAAGACTGTAATATTTCACCATCAGCATTTCTTAAATTTTCTAAAATATATGGATCAAGTAAGACATAAAGACAATTATGTTGTTTTAAGTAATGAGTTAGTGATTTAAAAAAGAAATTAACTAATGAAATATCGGAATAATCGAGTATGGGACCACGTTGACTATAAAAGTATTTAAAAAATTTAAGAGCGCGTGCCTCTGTAAACATACCTGCAGCAATAACATTCCCATCGTCATTTTTAACGCCTAATAAATGAGCTTGTTGTTGAGCTTCATAATTTAAACGTTTTTGGGTATAGTGTGAAAAGTGTTTGTGTGTGAATTTTTCAAACTCTTCAGGAGTAATCTTCACAAATAACATTGTTTTTGCCTCCTTAAACGACAATATCTTAATAATAAGTTGGGTGATACATATTCATTATATCAAAAGTATTGTTGAATAACATAAATTTTGCTACGCATATATTTGCGGTGAAGTCATGTGTTTAATTGCAAATTAATATAGTATATTTTATATAATCGGTGTATGATATGATTTACGGTGATAATGTATATTAAACTATCTACTTGGAATGGATAAATGGATAGGTTTTAGGAGTGAGTTTCATACTATGAAAAAGTTATTGATTTTACTTGCTATATTTGGACTAGTACTTGCTGGATGTAGCAGTGGAAAATATGCTGATAAAATAGATAAAGCAGTAAATAAGCAACAGCAATATCAAAAAAATCTTGCTAAACAACATAAAGGTGACGTCGAGCGTAAATTCGATAAAAAAGACGCCAATATTTACGTTAATGAAAAAGGGAAATACGTTACAATCGCTTATAAACCATTAAAAAATGATGCGGAAATTCATTATTTTACTTATAAGTTTGAAGATGGAAAAGCAAAATATGTAAAGAACTTTAATACTAAAGGTTATTTGCACAAAAATGAACCAGACTATAAAGAAGAGAATATGGATCTTGAAGAATAACCAATAATACAAGAACGAGTTAGAGGTGTACTAATAGGAATATGAGAAAGTTATGGTTAAGTATAGGATTAGTAGCTATTATGATATTAGTCACAGCATGTTCAAGTGATCAACATGTACATAAAGATGATAAAACAGATGAAAATGGCAAAATTAAAATAATCGAATATGGTGATTTTAAATGTCCATATTGTAAAAAAGTAGAAACTAATGTAATGCCTAAATTAAAAAAGGATTACATCAATAAAGACAAGGTAGACTACCAATTTGTAAATATGGCATTTTTAGGTGATGACTCTATTATAGGTTCAAGAGCTGGTCACGCGGTTAAGCACGTTGCACCTGATCAATATTTAACATTTCAAAAGTTAATGTTTGAGCAGCAGCCAGATTCTGAAAAGGAATGGATTAATAAATCATTAGTAGATAATCAAATAGATAAATTACCGATAAACCAAGATATGAAAAATAAAATTAAAAATGAATACACAACGCCAGACAGTAAATCTTGGAAAGCTGCAAAGAAAGATCAACAACAAGCTAAAGAAAATCATGTTGAGACAGCACCAACTGTATATGTCGCCGGTGAAAAATTAGAAGATCCTTATAAATATAAAAATTATAAAAAATTATTAGATAAATAATCTTGGCTTATATATGCATGATACAGTGAATTATAGTTATTTATAATAAGAACTTCATCAGTAGTGTTTTACTGTAGTTGGAGTACATTACTAAATATAAATATTCTATGAATTACTAATATAGACTTATTTAGTAGGAGTGGCATAACCAAACTTATTAGAAAACATAAGTTATTGTTATGCCGCTTTTTTTAATATTTTTTAAATCGTAAAAGTTACGATTAATTCCCTGTTTGCTATTGCACTTTAGCAAAAAGAAGCTTATAATTATAAATCGTAATAATTACTATTTGGGGGTTTAGAAATGAAAAAATATACATATATCATGTTTAGCATGATAGCTTTAGTAATGGTGTTAGCAGGATGTGGTAACGCAGAGTCTAATAAAGGAAGCGAAAAAATAAAAGTTAATACGACTGTTTTTCCTTTAAAATCTTTTGCAGAAGAAATTGGTGGGAAACATGTAGAAGTTAATTCTATCTATCCAGCAGGTACAGATTTACATAGTTATGAACCAACGCAAAAAGATATTATAAACGCTTCAAAAGCAGATTTATTCGTATATACTGGTGATAATTTAGATCCAGTTGCCAAAAAAGTTGCAGCTACAATTAAAAAAGATGACAAGAAATTATCTTTAGAAAATAAATTAGACAAATCACAATTGCTCACTGATCAACATAGTCACGGTGAATCTGAACATGAAGAGGAGCATGAACACAAACAGGGTGAACACCATCATCATGGTGGATATGATCCACATGTTTGGTTAGACCCTAAATATGATCAAGTTTTTGCAAAAGCAATTAAAGATGAATTGATTAAAAAAGATCCTGATAACAAGAAGTATTATGAAAAAAATTACAATAAATTAAATGATGAATTAAAAAACATAGATGAGAAGATGAAAGAAACTAGTAGTAAGAAGCAGGGCAACACTGTATTTATTTCACATGAATCTATTGGTTATCTAGCTGATAGATATGGCTTTGTTCAAAAAGGCGTTCAGAATATGAATGCAGAAGACCCATCACAAAAAGCACTTACTAAAATTGTCAAAGAAATCAAAGAATCAGGTGCCAAATATATATTATACGAAGATAATGTATCTAATAAAGTGACAGATACTATAAGAAAAGAAACATCAGCGAAACCATTAAAATTCTATAATATGGAATCATTGAATAAAGAACAGCAAAAAGATGATAATTTAACTTATCAAAAACTAATGAAAGAAAATATTAAAAATATTGATAAAGCATTAAGTGACAATATCCATAGTGATGATGATAAGCATGAAGCGAAACATGATAAGGCTATTTCTGATGGTTATTTTAAAGATAAACAAGTTAAAGATAGAGCATTATCTGATTATAAAGGAGAGTGGCAATCAGTTTATCCTTATCTTAAAGATGGCACTCTAGACGAAGTGATGAAACATAAAGCTAAAGATGATGATTCTATGGCTGCTAAAGAATATAAGGAATACTACGATAAAGGTTATAAAACAGATGTAGATAAGATAAAAATTACTGATGATACAATTACATTTAACAAAAATGGTAAAGATATAACTGGAAAGTATAGTTACGATGGTAAAGACATTTTGAAATATGAAAAAGGTAATAGAGGCGTTAGATACACATATAAATTAGAAGATAATAATAAAGATTTACCAAAATACGTTCAGTTCAGCGATCATAATATAGCACCTAAGAAGACAGAACATTTCCATATATTTACAGGCGATGATAAAGATAAAGTGTTGAAAGAACTAGATAACTGGCCAACTTATTACCCTGAAAAATTAACGAAAACTGAAATCAAAGAAGAGATGTTGGCGCACTAAAAATCATTATCCCTACGTTTAAATTTTATATTTTGAATGCATGAATTTTAGTTTAAAGGGAATAAAATTTAAAGTAACAAAGAAAATAAGGTTTTATGGTTGATATATATTATATAGTTGGTATAATTAGTATATCATAAAAACTCAAATACTTTGGAGGTATATTTATAATGACAAAATTTAATTTTGACCCAGCACATTCAGTAGTTGAATTTTCGGTTAAACATTTAATGATATCTAATATTAAAGGTAGATTTACAGAATTTGATGCAAATTTAGATGGTGACTTAAATGATTTAAGTTCATTATCAGGTGATTTCACTATCAATGCTAATTCAATTGATACACGTGTAGAAGATCGTGACGGCCATTTACGTAGTGGAGATTTCTTAGATGTTGAAAACTATCCTGAAATTAAATTTGAATTAACAAAAGCGGATAGTTCATCTGTTACAGGTAATGTAACGATTAAAGGTGTAACAAATGAAGAAACTTTTGATTTATCATATGAAGGCCAAAGTAAAAATCCATTAAATGGTGCTACAACAGCTGGATTTATCGTTAATGGTAAAATTAATCGTGAAAAATACGGAATTACATTTAACCAAGCACTTGAAACAGGTGGCGTTATGATTGGTAAAGATGTATTATTCCAAGTAAGTTTAGAATTTGCTTTAGAAGACTAATACAGTTTTTAAATATAGTAGAGTGTGACTTAGATATAAAGCTCATTCTTCAAGTAAAGGACTAATCCGTTTTAAAACGGATTAGTCCTTTTTATATACATATCATACGATTTTGACTGTGCATGCTTGGCTGGGGTATGGTTCAACTTTGTAGTATGTCACTCATACTTATGATTGGTTCGTGTCATTTGATTCTCTTTCGCGATAATATTTGATAATTGTATAAATGATAAAACTCCAAGTTATAATCAATATGATAATTGAAGAAATAATTACATAGTTTTTGTTCGTAAAGTCACCGCCTGTAAAAAGCGTACCAATCAGATTGGGTATACATAACAATAGTATAAGACCAGCGTAAAATTTTTGTTTTAAAATAAAGCAAGTCAGCATTGTTAATAATAAAAGTATTAGCCCAAGGGTAAAATTAGTTGTCTGATTAGGTGACCAAATTATATAAAGTGGGTAGTTTCGTAATAAATATTCACTTAATATATATATACCAAAAATAGCTACAGATGAAATTCCAACAATAGTATAAGTTATTTTACTGTCTCCCCAGCGCATAATTAATTTTTTGACAAAGAATAAAATAAAGATAAATGATCCTAAAAAAATAAAAAGGAAATAACAAATTAAAGCAATCGTTAACTGAAATGAATTATCTAACATTCTAGGTATTGTCGTCATAATAAACATGAAGGATATGAAATATAAAATATATTTGAACAAACCTTGTGTCATATTTAAATGTGTTGAGAATTTGTCTGCGTAAGACTTGATAGGTGTGTTTAATAGAGAGTCGATATTTTCATTATTCTCTTCAGCAATTGTAATATGGTCTCGTAATTCCTCTTCAATTGTATTTACCTCATCTTCATTTTTTCCGCGAAATAATAATTCTATTCTTAATTTTAATAAGAAATCTTCTGCTCTTTTACTCAACATCATTAACACTCCTCATCAAATTGTTCATTCCATTATTTAAATAATTCCATTTATAAATAAAGTTAGCTAATTCAACTTTACCTTCTTCTGTAATGTTATAGTATTTACGTTTTGGGCCACCCGTATTTGATTTTTTTGAAATTGAAGTTACATATCCTTTTTTACTTAATCTTAATAGTACAGGATAGATACTCCCATCACTGATTTCAGGAAATTGTTGAGCTTTCAATTTATCTAAAATTTCATAGCCGTAAGTTTCTCCTTGAGAAATTAGACCTAAAATGGCGCCGTCCAACAATCCTTTCATCATTTGATTTGAAACTGACATGGCATCCCTCTTTTCACTATCTTATTATATAAGATAGTGAAGAAAATTTTGTTTGTCAACTATCTTTTAATATAAGATAGCGAGAATAAAATTTAATTGTTTTTAATTTGGGTATAGTAAGCGTAAAAGGGGAGGTCGATGGTATGCCCACAGGTTTACCAAATATAGGAAAACCAGCAACAAATGCTTTGCATAATATAGGCGTGAAGTCATTAGAAGCGGTATCTAAATATGAACGTACCGTATTACTAGGCATTCATGGAATTGGTCCTAAAGCAATTGAACTGCTTGAGGAAGCATTAAAAGCACATAATTTAAATTTTAAAAACGAAACGAATTTTGAAGTTCCATTTGAATTAACAGGTGATTTGTCCTGCGATAATGCGCCAAAGAGGAGGACAATGTTAACATTTTTAATTGCTTCAGCGACAGTTGATAAGAAGAAATTATCAAATATAGTTACCAATGATTTTGTTTGGGAAGTGCCGGGTAGCTTCAAATTAGAAGGTTTTGATGATTTTTATAAAGAACTTGAAGATCATAAAATTAATATTGCTTCTTTAGAGGTGAAGGATAATATTTCGCATGGAAAGGTAGGGGCAATACATGGAACACAAATAGCACAAGATGGTTCAATAGTTTATTTTACAGACATTTTTAAATTTGAAAGTCATCGTAAAGATGCTAAAGTTAAATCCATAACGTCATATATCATTATGAATGAAGGAGAATCTTAAATGAGTATTCAAATAAACGAAAATAAAATTATTTATACGCGAAACTTTAAAGCAACAGCCCAACAAATTTTTAACGCTTATACGGATCAATCATTGTTTGTAAAATGGTTTCACCCTCAAGGCGCTACCACAGAAGTATATAAATATGATGTACAAACAGGCGGTGATGCATTTTTTGCAATCCATGCGCCCCAAGGAACAAGTTATACAGTGACACATTATAATGAAGTCGTTGAACCTAAAAAAATCGACTATAATGATTACTTTGCTGATAAAGATGGAAATATAGATAAAAAGATGGCAGGTATGCACAATATCATTCATATCACTGAAAACGATAATGGTACTACAACGATTCAATCTACTGCTGAATTACCCGACCCTAAAGCTGCACAACAGTTGTTAGACATGGGCGTTGAAGAAGGTATGAATAGCACTTTTGATAATTTGGCAATACTAGTGGAAAATAATTAGAAGTATAAAACGTCAAAGAAATGTTAGAAATGGCGCAGTTATAACACCACTTTTTTAGATATAATAGAAAGTGAAAAGAGGTGTGTCTAATGAAAAAACGATATATTAAAGTGCTTGGATTATATTCATTTAGCACTTTTGTGCCAGCTATCATAGCAACTGAAAAATTAGTCCCCAATCAAACTTTGAAATGGGTAGTACGTACATTGGCTGGGTACGGTATTTTTGCCTATGGATTACACGTGTTAAGCAAGTTTAAACAATAATAAGAAATGGTCCGAGACATATATTTATGTTCCGGACCATTTCTCACAATGATGATATTTAGCTTTAATCTAATGATTCGCCATTTGTTTCAATGACTTTACGATACCAATCAAAGGATGCTTTTTTCTTTCTTTCTAACGTACCATTACCTTCATTATCTCTGTCTACGTATATTAAACCATAGCGTTTCTTCATTTCACCTGTAGTAAATGAAATAATATCAATAATACCCCAAGGTGTATAGCCTATAAGGTCAACGCCATCTTCGTCAACAGCAGCAATAGCAGCATCTATATGTGCTTTCAAATACTCAATACGATACGTATCAATAATTTGACCATTATGATCTATCTCGTCTACTGCCCCAAAACCGTTTTCTACTATAAATAATGGAAGTTGATAGCGGTCATATAATATATTCAACGTATAGCGTAAACCTGTAGGGTCAATTGCCCAACCCCAATCACTTTGTTGAATATAAGGGTTATCTACTGAATTTGCTAAACCGCCATTGGTAACATTTTTACCTGTGTATGATTCAGCATCGTGTTTAACTACTGTACTCATGTAATAACTGAAGCCAATGTAATCCACTGTACCTTCACTTAAAATTTGTTCATCACCGTCTTGCCAACCTATATCGTAACCTTTACGTGTCAGCATTTTGTTCGCGTAACTTGGATAATAACCACGCACTTGCACATCAGGGAAGAAAAAGCGTAGGCGGTTTGCTTTTACCGCTTCCATCATATCTTCAGGATTTGAAGAATAAGGGTAAATTGCAACATGAGAAATCATTAAACCAATTTCAAAATTTGGATTGATTTCTTTACCAATTTTAACGGCTTTTGCACTAGCTATAAGTTCATTATGGGCCACTTGATATAAAACCTCTTCAGGATTTTCTTCTTCTTCTATAATTACTCCTGAATTGGTCCATAAGAAAATAGGATTGTCTGTATCCATTTGGTTATTAATCTCATTAAATGTCATCCAATATTTAACTTTATCTTTATAACGTGTAAATACTGTTTCGGCAAAGTGGGCAAAGAAGTCTGCTACTTTTCTATTTCTAAAACCACCATATTCACGTGCTAGATGTAACGGCATTTCAAAGTGAGATAATGTGATGATAGGTTCAATACCATATTTTAACAATTCATCAAATAAATCATCATAAAATTTTAAACCTGCTTCATTTGGTTCGCTTTCATCGCCGTTAGGGAAAATACGTGACCAAGCAATTGAAGTACGTAAGCACTTCAGCCCCATTTCATTAAATAGAGCAATATCTTCTTTGTAGCGATTATAAAAGTCGATACCAATATGATTCGGATAATATTTGTCAGGCTCAACATCTTGAGTGATTTCACGTGCTTTGCCATGGGCGCCGCCTGTCATAACATCTATGACACTTAGCCCTTTACCGTCTTGATTATAGCCACCTTCAAATTGATTGGCAGCGAGAGCGCCACCCCATAAAAAATCTTTTGGTAATTTCGTCATTTTAATTGCCTCCTAATAGATTATTATTTATTAATGATAGTGAGTAGTTCATTGTTTGTTACTATTTGTGATTCTGTTGTTGTTATAATTTCACTAAATTCAGCTGAATTAGTAATAATGACAGGAATAATGCTGTCATAATCTTTTGAATCAAGTAATACTTTATCGAATTTCAATATTGGTTGTCCTTGTTGTAATGAATCATTTTCATTAATTAAAACTTCGAAGCCTTCTCCATTTAATTGAACAGTATCTAAACCAACGTGAATCAATAGTTCTACCCCTGTTGAAGAAGTGATTCCTATAGCATGTTTACTGGCCGCAACCATGCTCACAACACCATCGAAAGGTGCATGAATTGTTTGATCTTCTGGTTTAATGGCTATACCTTTTCCCATCATACCTTCAGCAAATATAGGGTCATTAACTTCTGAAAGTGATACCACTTGTCCATCAATAGGAGCGTAGACAATCGTTTCTAGAGGGTGCTCTGTACTTTCTGCATTAAGCGGGGAAGATGCATTATTTTCTACTTCTTCTGTTGTATCATCTCCGTATCCTAAAAATTGAATTAAAATAATTGGTAAAAGTATAGCAATCGTCGATCCGATGATAATTCCCCAAATTGATGAAGGATTATCAGCACTATAACCATTAACGATTGTAATTGGTCCTGGTAAGCCAGCATATGCATAATATTTAGGGTTAAAGAAACTAGCGATAAAAGCACCAATTGCACCGCTTATACATGCGATAATAAATGGCTTTTTGAAGCGTAAATTTATACCATACATTGATGGTTCAGTAATACCGAAGATGCCGGTAATACCTGCCGATGAAGCTACACGCTTAATTTCTGTACGTTTTGCCTTGATTAATACTCCTATAACAGCACCAATTTGTGAAATTACGGCAATTGTCTGGAATGCTTGGAAAGCGTCACTTTGATGCTGTTCAAAGTTAGCTAATACCATAGGTGTAATCCCCCAGTGTACTCCGAAAATCACAAATACTTGCCATAAACCGCCAATAAGGGCTCCTGCTAACCATGGCGCAACGTCTACAAGATAATTAAAACCTCCGGCAATACCATGTGCAGCGATTGTAGTGATAGGCCCTATAACTAGTAATGTAACTGGTACCATGATGACAATACTTAAAAATGGTGTGAATAAGGGTTTAACAACATCATGAATCCATTTATTCAAATATTTTTCAACATAAGATAATATCCATACTAAGAAAAGTGGTGGTAACACAGAAGACGTGTAACTTGTTTCTGTTAATGGAATACCGAATAGTTTGATTGCTTCTCCATCCTGTATTCTTTCTATCATATTAGTTAAATCTGGGCTAACAAGTGCAGCAGTACAAGCGACAGCAATATAAACATTTACATTGAAATGTCTAGCAGCCGTCATGGCAATAAATATTGGTAAAAAAGTGAAAGGTGCCCAGGACATAAAGTTAAATACTTCATAAGTCCCTGTGTCTTTGAATGATGGAATAATAAGATTTATGACAATCAATAAACCTTGTAAAATACCTGCTGCAGCTAAAATATAAATGAACGGGGCAAATACTGCAGACATGGTTGCAATAACTCTGTTAAGTATTGAACCTTTATTCTCAGAACTATCATCGTCATCGGATTGATGTTCACTGGTTAGACCTTCGAAGGATTTAAACACTTCACCAACATTATTTCCAATAACAACTTGGAATTGACCGTTATTTTCTACAACTGTCACAACACCTTCGATTTCAGAGACTTTTTGTTTAGCATTAGGAATAGATCTTTTTAATACTAAACGTAATCTTGTAGCACAATGCGTACTATTGACAATATTTTCTTCGCCACCAACTGCATCTAGAATATTTTGTGCAAGGATCTCGTTTTTATCAGCCACACGCTTCAGCTCCTTAATATACTTAATATAAATTACAATAATGTAAGCGTTTCATTTAAACTCTATTATAATTATACCGGTACAATTTGTAAATGCCCTTACAAAAATTTGGTTCGGTTTATTTATATCGTGTACATGTTATAATGAGTTGAATTTAAAATTTAAAGGAGTAAATATATGCTCAAGTATGAACAAATTGCGCAAAAGATTAACTTATTTATAGAAGAAGGGCATTTTCAAGCAGGAGATAAACTACCAAGTGTTGAAACTTTAAAAGAGCAGTACCAAGTGAGTAAAAGTACAGTAATTAAAGCTTTAGAAGTGCTTGAGAAACGAGGATTTATATATCAAGCTCGAGGTAGTGGTATTTATGTACGTAATAAGCAAAGAGAAGGTTACCTTAATTTATTCTCTACAGGTGGTTTTAGTGACGAGGTTGTAGGGCTTGAAGTGACAAATAAAGTGTTGAAAGTAGAGGAAGTAACACCACCCGAAAGTGTTCGACAAAAATTAAAATTAAAAGACGACGTGTCAGTTTATTTATTAGAACGTATTGTTTATGTAAATGGAGATATTCTATGTTATGAACAGTCATATTTTAATAAAGATATCGTACTATTTTTAAATGAATCGATCGCAGAACAATCTATTTTTAACTATTTAGAGAATCACCTAAAGGTTAAAATCGGTTTTTCGGATATTTATTTTACCGTAGATAAATTAAATGCCTCGGATGCTAACAAGTTGGAGTTAGTAGAAGGAGACCCTTGTTTAAATTACGAACAAGTATTTTATACAACAACAGGAGTTCCATTTGATTGTTCTCATTTACTCTACCATTATCAAAATGCCTATTTTTATATACCTTCACAAAAATAAAACGCTTGTGTTACGCGCTTCACTCCATATATTAAATGAGTTGTAAGCATGTTGCACAAGCTTTTTTATAGTTGGTTAATAACATCTTTAATTGTAAATGTATTAAGTTTATTAACTATTGATTGATCAACTTCAGTATAGATTTTATCTAGCGCGTGGCTTATATTTTTACCTACGTGACATTCAACATTACTGTCTCCATGGATTTTGGCGAAATGATCTGCATTAGAAAAAATAAGTTGGTATAAGTCACCTAATCTTATAGTATCTGTCGGACATGTTAAACGATATCCAGTAACACCTTGGCTACTTTGTAAATAATGCCCTTCTTTAAGATGACGGCATAATTTTCTAACAAGTGTAGCATTACTATTGATACTGTCTGCAATATATTGACTAGACATGGGTATGCTGTTTGTCCCTAATAAACTTAGTATATGTATTGACACCGAAAATTGTGTGTTCAAAGTAAAAACTCCTGACTATAAACTTGAGTTTGTTTTTTATACAAGTGAAGTTTACGATAATTTTTGAAAACTCGCAATAAATTAAAATTAAAAAAATTGCTTGATATACTATTAAATATCAAGTGAAAGCAATATAATATGGTTATTAGTATGAAAAAGTGTTAAAAATGAATTACGAGAGGTGCTTAAAATTCAATGATAGATAATAATAAGTCTATAAAAGATACATATATGTCGAATGAAACTATTGAAAACATAAACAATCAAGTACAAATGAAAGAAGTTATGTTTAATCAAACGCCAGGACGTTATGCACTTAAATCAGTGATGTCGGGATTTTTATTAGCTATCGTTACAGTATTTATGTTAGGTATCAAGACGCAATTTGCTGGGACAAATGAAGGTTTAATAAATTTAATGGCAGCTATTTCTTTTAGTTTAGCATTGGTCCTAATTGTGTTAACACATTCTGAATTATTAACGAGTAATTTTATGTATTTAACTGTCGGTTGGTATTATAAAATTATTGGTATGAATAAAGCATTTGGAATTATGCTTGTTTGTTTCTTATTTAACATTATAGGTGGCCTTATATTATTTGGATTAATGAAATTTACTCCCATCATGACAACAGAAATGGTTAACAGTTTAATTAAAATGGTAGATGGTAAAACAGTTGGTGCAACGTGGTACGCAATTTTAGTGAAAGCCATTTTCTGTAACTTCTTTATTAATATTGGCATTTACGTGTCAATCCAATTTAAGGATGGCTTATCTAGAGCATTCTTTATTGCTTGTGGTGTAGTTGTTTTTGTATTTATGGGCTATGAACATGTCGTATTTAATGCTGGATTGTATTCAGGTATGATCTTTTATGATTTTGACGCGGTGGCGTGGTTACACGTATTGAAAAATATTGTATTCGCCTTTATTGGTAACTATATTGGTGGAGGTATTTTTGTTGGGCTTGTATATGCTTATTTAAATGGTAGAAGAGATAGCTTGAGCAATTAATTTATCTTTAACAAAAATATCAGTTGTGACTTTAATATGATATGACAAAGTTTATGTTGAGTCTAAGCAAACGAATTAAGTTATTTAAATATTGAGCATCTCTCGAGCAGTGAGAAAACAAAAGTTTATTCATTAAGAATAGATGATTGTCTCACTGCTTTTTATTTAATTTAAGTTTATAAAACGTATCGATTGACTCAATTATTAAGAAGCCATATTGTATTTATATGATTGCAAAATTGTTTGTTATTATAGGAATATTTTAGTGGATAAATGAGCGAACAATAGATAGGAGTGACAACATGTCTGATTATAATATAAGAGTTGCGGTAGAATCTGATGCAGAATCAATACAAAAATTAATGTATGAAGCATTTACACCATTAAGAGAGTTAGGAATTGATTGGCCATCTGTTAATGCAAGCGTAGATTTGGTCAAAAAAAATATCATTACAAGTACGACATTTGTATTGGAAAATGAGTCGGAAATAATTTCAACAATTACGGTTCGTTATCCTTGGGAAGGTAAACGTCGTATCTCTCATTATCCATTCGTTTGGTGGTTTGCTACAAAACCGTCTTATGATGGTAAAGGTTATGGTAGTAAACTTTTAAATTATGTCGAAGAAACATTCTTACGAGATACACTTAAAGCACCTGCAGTAACTTTAGGTACTTCTGCACGTAAACATCCATGGTTATTAGATATTTATAAAAAACGCGGTTATGAAGTCTATGCTGAACATGAAAGTGATGATGGAGATTTAGGCGTAATCATGCGTAAAGTGCTAATACCTGAAAGATTTGATGAAGAAGTCTTAGGTATGCCACCTTTTCATTAATTAATAAAAGATATATTAGGGAATCCTTTTATCTTAAGTATAAGGGGATTCCCTATTTATATATATATTTGTGAATAAATTCACATTATTTCTTAAATTTGTATTACAATGCAAGTATAAGATGGGTGGTGAGGAAATGGCTGAAAATATTTTAGTGATTCATGGCATGCGAAAAGGTAAACAAAACAACATGATTTATGAATTTGTAAAACAATTGATGATGTCAAAGAACAGACATGTGCATATTGCATTTTTAGAGGGTGAAACGCACAATTTGAGAGTTGTCATGAACAATTTAATACGACAAGGATCTTTTGAATTTAATATCATTCCTTTGTTGTTGTTTCCAGCAAAACATTATTTATATGATATACCCTCAGTTTTAGGATCCTTGAAAAGTGACTATCCACATATTAGAAGTAATATTGCACAACCACTGGGTACACATAGAGAAATGTCGAATATTATTAACAGACGGATTGCCAATGCTTTAGTTTCAGTAGGCCATGTAAACAGAATTATTTTAATCGCCCATGGAAGTTCTTATTATAAAGAACCGGATTATGCATTAAATAAATTAATGCGTGACTGTAATGTTTTTAATATACCTATGCAGATGATGACAGTGTATGGCGATTATAGCTATCAATTATATATAGAACAGTATTTAAATAAGAGTGAAGGTATATTGATTGTGCCAGTTTTTCTTTATAACGGCTTTTTAGTAAAAAAAATAAAAAAAGAAATTAATCAATTTAATATAGCGTCACATGTTTATTATAGCGATGTGATTAATTTTAATAATGAGCTTTTAGCAATAATAGAAGACAGAATAAAAGAAATTGAGGAATTAGCAAATGTATCCTATTCAACTTAATGTAACCAACAAACAAATTGTCATTATAGGCGGAGGCAAGATTGCATATAGAAAACTAACGCAAATATTAAAAGAAGATGCTTGTTCAGTAATGATTATTAGTAAAAAATTTTTACCTGAATTTTTTGAGATTGAACATCCTAACGTAAAGCTATTAACAAAGTGTTATGACAAAAATGATATTAAAAATGCATCGTTGGTTATAGCTGCTACTGATAATTCAAAGGTTAATGACCAAATAAAAAAAGATGCAAAGGCGCATCAACTAGTCAATCATACAAGCGATCAGCGACACTCCGATTTTTTCAATATGTTAGAGATAGAATTTGAAGATATAAAAATTTGTTTGAGATCTAATGGAAACGATTGTGCAAAAGTGAAGCATATATCACAGGTAATACAAGCTTATTTAACAGAGGTTTATAAGGAGGATAAACATGACTAAGAAAAAATTAGTAATGATTGGTAACGGGATGGCAGGGCTACGGACGATAGAAGAAATATTAGAACGTGAAGCAGAAAAATATGAAATAACGATAATAGGTAAAGAATCATACCCTAATTATAACCGCATCATGTTGTCGAATATTTTACAAAAGAAAATGACAGTTGAAGAAACTATTATGAATAGTTACGACTGGTATAAAGAAAATAATATACAACTCGTTACGGGTGATCCAGTCGTAGAAGTTAACCGTAATTTAAAATACGTGACAACAAAAGCGGGATGTAAATTTGAATATGACGTATGTATATTTGCCACTGGTTCAAAAGCGTTTGTATTACCAATACCTGGTTCAACATTACCAAGCGTAATTGGCTGGCGTACTATTGAAGATACTGAACGTATGATTGAAATAGCGCAATCTAAAAAACGTGCAATCGTAATAGGTGGAGGGTTACTGGGGTTAGAATGTGCTAGAGGGCTAATGGATCAAGGTATGGCGGTTACTGTTGTTCACTTGGCGGAGTGGTTAATGGAAATGCAACTTGATAAAAAAGCAGGAGAACTATTAAAAGAAGATCTAGAGGGGCAAGGCATGAACTTTAAATTACAAGCAAGTACGAGTGCCATACTTGGTAATGAAGATGTAACAGGTATCGAACTATCAGATGGAACGACGATGGAAGCGGATTTAGTAGTTATGGCTGTCGGGATAAGACCATTTATAGAAGTTGCTAAAGAAAGTGGTCTCGAGGTAAATCGAGGTATTCAAGTAAATGATTATATGCAAACTAGTGACTCAGATATTTTCGCTGTAGGTGAGTGTGCGGAACATGATGGTAAAGTATATGGATTAGTTGCTCCATTATATGAACAAGGAAAAGTTCTGGCAGATTATTTAACAGGTCGCGATACGGCAGGTTACAAAGGATCTACAACGTTTACTTCATTGAAAGTTTCAGGATGTGATTTGTATAGTGCTGGATATATTACTGAAGACAAAGATGTTAAAGGTATTGAAATTTTTGATAGTCAACAAAACCATTATAAAAAAGTGTTTGTAAAAGATAATGTAATTGTCGGAGCAGTATTATATAGTGACATTGAAGATGGGCCACGTTTCTTTAATATGATGAAAAAGGAAGAATTGCTCGATGATTATACTATGGTATCTCTGTTGCATAAAGGCGGTGAATCTGTAGGACTTAGTATTGAAGATATGGCTGACGACGAAACAATTTGTGGATGTAATGGTGTGTCGAAAGGTAAGATTATTGAAGCCATAAAAACAAATGGATTAACAAATGTGGAAGAAGTAACAAAGACGACAAAAGCGGGTAACTCATGTGGTAAGTGTAAAGGACAAATAGGTCAAATTTTAGAATATACATTGGGTGATGACTTTATTGCTGCTAAACCTACAGGTATATGTGCATGTACAGATTTAACACGTGACCAAATTGTAACACAAATCAGAGCGAAACAATTAAAGTCGTCTGAAGCAGTAAGAAACCAATTAAACTTTAAAGATAAAGATGGTTGCCCTAAATGTAGACCAGCATTAAATTACTATTTAAATATGGTATATCCATTTGATCACGAAGATGAAATTGCTTCAAGATTTGCGAATGAACGTTATCATGCAAATATTCAAAAAGATGGCACTTTCTCTGTAATCCCACAAATGCGTGGTGGCGTTACAGATGCAGATCAATTAATACGTTTAGGAGAAGTTGCTAAAAAATATAATGTACCACTAGTGAAAGTAACAGGCTCTCAACGTATCGGTTTATATGGTATAAGGAAAGAGTTGTTGCCACAAGTCTGGGAAGATTTAGAGATGCGTTCTGCTTCTGCATATGGTAAAAAGACACGTTCAGTTAAAAGTTGTGTTGGAAAATCATTTTGTCGTTTTGGTACACAACATACAACACAACTAGGAATCAGGTTAGAAAAAATGTTTGAGTATATCGATACACCGCATAAGTTCAAAATGGGTGTGTCTGGATGTCCAAGAAGCTGTGTAGAATCAGGCGTTAAAGACTTTGGTGTTATTGGTGTAGAAAATGGTTTTCAAATATATATTGGTGGTAATGGCGGTACAGAAGTAACTGTCGGCCAACATTTAACTACAGTGGAAACTGAAGATGAAGTAGTTCTATTATGTGGGGCGTTGATGCAATATTATAGAGAAACTGCAAATTACGCTGAACGTACAGCGCCTTGGTTAAACAGACTAGGTTTTGAAAATGTGCAAGCAGTATTGTTAGATCAAGAAAAACAACAGAAATTATTTAATCGTATTATGAAAGCAAAAGCAGCGGCGGGTAATGAACCTTGGAGACAGATTGTAGATAATGAATTTGCACAAAGTATATTTGAAGTAGAGGAAGTGAAAGTATGATAGCGACGAACAAAGTAAAGGTGGCGAACGTCGATGAACTCACACCATTAATCGGAAAGAAAGTAAGAGTTAAAGATCATGAAATTGGTATTTTTCTAACTGCTAATGGTGAAATTCATGCAGTTAATAATATTTGTCCTCATAAACAAGGGCCACTTTCGGAAGGGACAGTGAGTGGTGACTTTATATATTGCCCTTTACATGATCAAAAGATTGACTTAAAGACAGGCATTGTGGAAGAACCAGATACAGGATGTGTAGAAGTATATAAAGTTGAAATTATCGATAGGGAAGTTTATATATGCATTTAGTAGAATCAGGCAAAGTGTATCTTGTTGGTGCCGGCCCAGGTAATCCAACACTTTTAACAAGAAAGGCTGAGCAATTGATAAGATGTGCAGACATTATATTATACGATAGATTAGTAAACCCATTCATATTACAATTAGCTAAACCTGAAAGTGAAATTATCGATGTAGGAAAACGACCTTACCAAAAACATATACAACAAAGTGAAATTAATGAACAAATTATTTCAGCGGCACAACATCATTCGTGTGTAGTCAGATTAAAAGGCGGCGACCCTGCAATATTTGGTAGAGTTCAAGAAGAAGCCGTAGCATTATCTGTACAGAGAATCCCTTTTGAAATTGTACCAGGTATTACATCAGTTAGTGCTGCGGCTGCTAAAATGGGTATAGGGCTAACTGCAAGAAATGTTGCTAAAGCTATTACTTTCACAACTGCTTCTCACTGTAAAGGTCAAGTAGAGGCACTTGATTTACACAGTCTTATGCACGGAGACACATTGGCTATTTATATGGGCATAAAAAGGCTACCTCAAATAGTAAAACAAATATATCAAGAAACAAAAATAGATTTCCCTATAGCAATTTTTTATAATGTGTCTACTTATCATGAACAAATGATTTCTGGCCACCTTACTACAATAATCAAACAAGTAGAAGCACAAGATTTAGAAATGACACCAGGTATCATTATTATAGGTAAAGTCATGGATATGGCAAATGAAATGTTCAGAAACATTGATAATACGAAAAGAAAAAATTATTTGATTTCTGGAAAGCGAAGTTTAGCTATTGAGAAAGCTTTTGAATTATATGCAGCAGGACATTATTGCTTGATTAAAATAGATTCCCAACAATCTTATCATAAATCTCAATTTAAACTTTATGAACAGCAGGAAAAAGACTTAGAATTTGATGAACATATATTTATGGATAATTATCAATCATAGACAATTCTATTTTTAGCACTTTCATAATTTAATAAGCAATATAAAAAATGACAAATTACTATGTTAGTAATTTGTCATTTTTTATTTGCACTAATAATAGATGGATAATTCAGACCGAACGTGATAGCTAAAGGTTTTAATTTATATGAAACCATTCTTAAATTAAGTCTTATTATTTTTAAAAAGTAAATATATTAACGCAATATAAAAATAATGTCATTGAAATTTTACTATAAATTAATTTAACACAACATAAAATATGTTAAGTTGTAAACATACAGTTATTAATTGGGGTAACAATTTTATTTTGAGGAATGTAGTTTTAAAAAATATAATATGAGGTGATTTTAATGAAGAGAAAAGAGAAACAATCTACAAAAACAGAAGTACAAAGATTTAGTATTAGGAAGTATTCAGTCGGAACGGTTTCAGTATTAGCAGCAACATTTTTTATAGCAAGTGGGCACGTTTCTGAAGCAAGTGAATTGAATCACACACAAGAAAATGCTAATAACAATATTCCAACAGTTAACTCCGATATAGCTAATGGCACGAGCTCAAACAAAGAGAAACAAGTTCCCTCTGAAAATAATTTTAAATTAGAATCAAGTAATACACCTGAAGAATTAAGTCAGCAATCATCTGAAACATCTCCCGCATCTCACAATGACTTAGTAAAACAAACAGAACCTATTGTTCAAGACGCGCCAACAGAAAAAAAAGACACAAATATTGAAAAAAATAATAGTGTTGACCAAACCACGGATCAAAAATTGTCAACAGATTCTGATAATGAACATAAAGAAGAAATCTCGAATAAAGCAGAAGTAGAAAAAGAAGAAGAAGCCCCGAATAAAGCAGAAGTAGAAAAAGAAGAAGAAGCCCCGGATAAAGTAAAAGTAGACAAAGAAGAAGCTCCGAATAAAGCAGAGGTAGACAAAGAAGAAGGAGCCCCGAATAAAGTAGAAGTAGAAAAAGAAGAAGAAGCTCCGAATAAAGCAGAGGTAGACAAAGAAGAAGAAGCTCCAAATAAAGCAGAGGTAGACAAAGAAGAAGAAGCCCCGAATAAAGTAGAAGCAGACAAAGAAGAAGAAGCCTCGAATAAAGCAGAGGTAGACAAAGAAGAAGAAGCCCTGAATAAAGCAGAAGTGGACAAAGAAGAAGCCTCGAATAAAGTAGAAGCAGACAAAGAAGAAGAAGCCTCGAATAAAGTAGAAGCAGACAAAGAAGAAGAAGTCTCGAATAAAGCGAAAGCAGAAAAAGATGACAAAACTCAAACAGACACTGAAAATAAAAATGACGAAAATAGCAATAAACAAAAGATAGAAAATTTAAAAATAAAAAATGGTTTTAATCCAAATAAAAACGAAGTAAAGCAAGAGACTAAAAATGATCCAACAAAAGTAAAAGATTCAGAAGCAAATAAACAAGCTACAACGCGTAATCGTTCTCAAGTGCAACAAGCTCAAGTGGAATCTTTATTAAAAACTGCTAAAAAAGCAGAACAAGGTGTACATGTAAATAAATACCCAATTATATTAGTACATGGTTTCTTAGGTTTAATGGATGGTAATAAACCGGATTTGTATCCAAATTATTGGGGTGGAAAGAAATACAAAGTGAAAGAAGAATTAGAAAAAGCAGGTTATGAAGTATACGAAGCGAGTATAAGTGCAGTTGGCAGTAACTATGGTCGTGCTGTAGAGTTATATCACTATATTAAAGGCGGTCAGGTAGATTATGGTGCGGCACATGCGGCAAAATACGGTCATAACAGATATGGAAAAACGTATGAAGGTATTATGCCTGACTGGGAACCGGGTCAGAAAGTGCATTTAATTGGTCACAGTATGGGCGGACAAACGATTCGTTTACTTGAGCAATTTTTACGTTTTGGTAATCCTGAAGAAATTAAATATCAAGAACAACATGGTGGTACAATTTCTCCATTATTCCAAGGGCAAAAAGATAATATGATTTCATCAATCACAACATTGGCAACGCCACATAAAGGTTCTCAAGCTTCTGATAAGTTAGCAAATAAAGATTTTATCAAAAATATATTGAACAATATTGCAAAATTAGGTAATAATAAAAAATCTAAAATTGATTTTGGACTTTCACAATGGGGCTTCGAACAGCAGCCTAATGAAACTTATATAGAATATGTAAAACGATTGAAAGATAGTCCAGTTTGGAATACTGATGATAATGCAGCTAGAGATTTAACAACATTTGGCTCAGAGGATTTGAACCTAAATACATCAGTTAATCCTAATATTGTATACACATCTTTTGCAGGTCAAGCAACGCATAAAAATAGTTTAGGTCATCACAGACCTAACAGTGGTTTGTTTGGACTAATGGATTTAACAAGTAAATTGATAGGTAAAGATTCTAGAGAAGATTGGCAAGAAAATGATGGTGTTGTAGCAGTTACATCTGCATTAAGTCCAACTGGACAACCCGCTAAAAAAGTACAAGATTTAACGCAAGCTACAGAAAAAGGTGTTTGGCAAGTGATGCCAATTAAAAAAGATTGGGATCATGTCGATTTCATAGGTTTGGATAACCTTGATAGAAAACGTACAGGACAAGAACTTGAAGAATTTTATACTGGTATCATTGATCACTTGATGCGAGTAGAAGCGCGTGAGGAACAAGCAGTTGCTGTATAAATAAAAGAAAAATGACTTTTAAATTTTAAACAAACTTCCTTTACTTGTAATGATGGTAATCATTATACAAGTAAAGGGAGTTTTTTATGTTCGAAAAGTTATTAGGGGATTCTTTTATCTAAATAGGTAAATCCCTAATATTTAGACTTTGTGAAAAAAAGTACAATGATTATAAGAATTAAAGAAATACAAAATTTGTGAATACTATATAAATTATACATGAATGATGTGAGAGGATGTATAAAATGAAAAAATTTGGATTGCAATTCTTCAAACCAACGGAAAAATTTAATGGTGATTGGTCAATCTTAGAAAGTAAAAGTCGTGAATGGGAAAAAATGTATAGAGAACGTTGGAGTCATGACAAAGTAGTAAGAACGACCCATGGTGTGAACTGTACAGGATCTTGTTCATGGAAGGTATTTGTGAAAAATGGTGTGATTACTTGGGAAAACCAACAAACAGATTATCCTAGTTGTGGACCAGATTTACCTGAATTTGAGCCACGTGGTTGTCCTCGAGGAGCGTCTTTTTCTTGGTATGAATATAGTCCCTTACGCATCCGTTACCCTTATATCCGTGGAAAGCTATGGGAGTTATGGACAGAAGCATTAGAAGCACATCAAAACAATACAGTAGCTGCTTGGGCTTCAATTGTTGAAAATGAAGAAAAAGCTAAGATTTATAAACAGGCGAGAGGTAAGGGAGGATTAGTAAGAACGAATTGGAAAGACGTTTCTAAACTTATATCAGCTCAAATTATATATACAATTAAGAAATATGGACCAGATAGATTGGCTGGTTTTACTCCAATCCCGGCTATGTCAATGTTAAGTTATGCTTCTGGTGCGCGTTTTATGAGCTTGTTAGGTGGAGAAATGCTGAGCTTTTATGATTGGTATGCGGATTTGCCTCCTGCTTCTCCACAAATATGGGGTGAACAGACAGATGTACCAGAATCTAGTGATTGGTACAACGCAGCTTATATTATGATGTGGGGATCTAATGTCCCGTTAACGAGAACGCCAGATGCGCATTTTATGACGGAAGTTCGCTATAAAGGAACGAAAGTAATTTCTGTAGCCCCTGATTATGCAGAAAATGTTAAATTTGCTGATAATTGGTTAGCTCCGCACCCAGGCACAGACGCTGCAGTAGCACAGGCGATGACGCATGTTATTTTACAAGAACATTATGTGAATGAACCGAATAACTATTTTATTAATTACGCAAAACAATATACTGATATGCCATTTGTCCTAATGTTAGATGAAGATAATAATGGCTTGAAAGCAGGACGTTTCTTACGTGCACATGACTTAGGCCAATCCACTGAAAATAGTGAATGGAAACCTGTAATTTTTGATAAATTACAAAAACAGTTAACAGTCCCAAATGGTACGATGGGTCAACGTTGGGAAGAGGATAAACAATGGAATCTGAAACTAGAAAATGAAGAAGGTAAGCAAATTGATCCAGCAATGAGCCTTGCTGAAGATGAATATGAATTAAAAAACATACAGTTTCCATTTTTTAATAATGAAGGTAACGGTATATTTGAACGTCCTATTGCTGTACAAAAGGTTAAATTAGCAAATGGTGAAGAAAAATATATTACCACTGTATTTGATTTAATGACGAGTCAGTATGGTGTGAAACGTTTCAATCATGAACTTGAGGCATCAGGATATGACGATGCAGCGTCATATTATACGCCAGCATGGCAAGAAAAAGTTACCGGGGTTAAACAAAATGTTGTGACACAAGTTGGTCGAGAGTTTGCGCAAAATGCAATTGATACCAAAGGTCGTTCAATGATTATCATGGGAGCTGGTATTAATCATTGGTTTAACTCAGATACGATTTATCGTTCTATTTTAAATCTAGTATTATTATGCGGTTGTCAAGGTGTAAACGGCGGAGGATGGGCACACTATGTCGGACAAGAAAAATGTCGACCAATCGAAGGGTGGAATACGATTGCCTTTGCTAAAGACTGGCAAGCACCACCACGTTTGCAAAATGGAACAAGTTGGTTTTACTTCGCAACAGACCAATGGAAATATGAAGAATCAAATATTGATAGTTTGAAGTCTCCATTGGCAGAAAATATTAAGCATCAACATCCTGCTGATTACAATGTCTTAGCTGCTAGATGTGGTTGGTTACCGTCTTATCCTCAATTTGACAGAAATAGTTTATCTTTTGGTGAGGAAGCGAAAGACGTTGGAGAATTTAATAATGAAGCGATTATGAAACGTGCGATTGAGTCCGTGAAGTCTAGAGAAACGAAATTTGCAATTGAAGACCCAGATTCAAAACAAAATCATCCAAAGACATTGTTCTTATGGCGTTCTAATTTAATTTCAAGCTCGGCTAAAGGCCAAGAATACTTTATGAAACATTTGCTCGGCGCAAAGTCAGGTTTATTAGCTGAGCCAAACGAAGAGGTAAAACCAGAAGAAATTCAATGGAGAGAAGATACAGAAGGTAAATTGGATTTACTAGTATCTTTAGATTTTAGAATGACATCTACACCATTGTATTCAGATATCATCTTACCTGCTGCAACGTGGTATGAAAAACACGATTTGTCATCTACAGATATGCACCCATTTGTACACCCATTTAATCCTGCGATAGACCCATTATGGGAATCACGTTCAGACTGGGATATTTTTAAAACATTAAGTAAAGAGGTGTCAGAAATGGCTAAAGTACATCTTAAAGGAGTTTATAAAGATGTCGTTACAACGCCACTTGCACACGATTCTAAGCAAGAAATTTCTAATGTGAACGGGATAATTAAAGACTGGACGAAGGGCGAAATTGAAGCTATACCTGGAAAAACAATGCCAGGTTTTGCAGTAATCGATAGAGATTATACTAAAATATTTGATAAATACGTTACAGTAGGGCCTTTATTAGAAAAAGCTAAAGTAGGTGCTCATGGAGTAAGTTTCTCCGTAGCAGAACAATATGAAGAGTTAAAAAGCATGGTTGGAACTTGGAATGAAGAAGATGAGGATTCCGTAAAAAATGATAGACCAAGATTAGATACTGCAAGACGAGCTGCAGACGTTGTATTAAATTTATCTTCAGCTACAAATGGTAAGTTATCGCAAAAATCTTACGAGGATTTAGAACAACAAACGGGCATGCCGTTGAAAGATATTTCAAGTGAACGTGCATCAGAAAAGATTTCATTTTTAAATATAACTGCACAACCGCGAGAAGTCATTCCAACAGCGGTGTTCCCTGGCTCAAATAAAAATGGTAAACGTTATTCACCATTTACTACCAATATAGAACGTTTGGTTCCTTTTAGAACATTAACAGGACGACAAAGTTATTACATTGATCATGAAGTGTTCCAGCAATTCGGAGAAAGTTTACCCGTGTATAAACCAACTTTACCACCAATGGTATTCGGTACGAGAGACAAAAAAGTAACCGGAGATGAAAGTACACTTGTCTTACGTTACTTAACACCACATGGTAAATGGAATATTCACTCAACTTATCAAGATAACCAACATATGTTGACTTTGTTTAGAGGAGGGCCAACTGTATGGCTTTCCAATGAGGATGCAGAAAAACACAATATTAAAGATAATGACTGGTTAGAAATATATAACCGAAATGGTGTTGTAACAGCAAGAGCCGTAGTATCTCATAGAATGCCAAGAGGAACGATGTTTATGTATCATGCTCAAGATAAACATATTGAAACACCGGGATCACAAATTACAGATACAAGAGGTGGTTCTCATAATGCGCCAACACGTATTCATTTAAAACCAACACAACTTGTTGGAGGTTATGCGCAAATTAGTTACCACTTTAACTATTATGGACCAATAGGGAATCAGAGAGATGTTTATGTAGCAGTGAGAAAGCTGAAGGAGGTTGACTGGCTTGAAGATTAAAGCGCAAATTGCAATGGTGTTAAATTTAGATAAATGTATAGGTTGTCACACGTGTAGTGTTACTTGTAAGAGTACGTGGACTAATAGACCAGGAGCGGAATATATGTGGTTTAATAACGTAGAAACAAAGCCTGGTATTGGTTATCCGAAACAATGGGAAGATCAAGAGCGATATAAGGGTGGTTGGTATTTAAATAAAAAAGGTAAATTAGAACTAAAATCCGGCAGTAAGTTATCGAAAATTGCTTTAGGGAAAATATTTTACAATCCTAATATGCCAGTGATTAAAGATTACTATGAACCATGGACATATAATTATGAAAATCTTACAACAGCTAAAGCTACTAATCACTCTCCAGTAGCAACAGCACATTCATTAATTTCAGGTGACAAATTAAACTTAGAATGGGGTCCAAATTGGGAAGATGATTTAGCAGGTGGTCACGTTACAGGACCAGAGGATCCAAACATTAAGCGTATTGAAGAAGATATTAAATTTCAATTTGATCAAACTTTTATGATGTATTTACCTAGATTGTGTGAACATTGCTTGAACCCAAGTTGCGTAGCATCATGTCCATCTGGAGCAATGTATAAACGTGATGAAGACGGTATCGTACTTGTAGACCAAGATGCATGCCGTGGTTGGAGATATTGTATGACAGGTTGCCCATATAAGAAAGTTTATTTCAACTGGAAAACAAATAAAGCAGAGAAATGTACTTTTTGCTTCCCACGAATTGAAGCAGGTATGCCAACAGTATGTTCAGAAACGTGTACTGGTAGAATGCGTTATTTAGGTGTACTACTTTATGACGCTGATAGAGTTGAAGAAGCCGCTACAGCTGAAAATGAACAAGAATTATACGAAAAACAATTAGATTTATTTTTAAATCCTTATGATGAAGCGGTTATAGAACAAGCACAAAAAGATGGAATATCATTAGAATGGATAGAAGCTGCTCAGAATTCTCCAGTCTATAAGTTAGCTATTGAATATAAATTAGCATTCCCTTTACATCCAGAATATCGCACAATGCCAATGGTATGGTATTGCCCGCCGCTTAGTCCTATTATGAGTTATTTTGAAGGACAAACTGCAACGAAAGCTAATAGAAATCCTGATATGATATTCCCGGCAATCGAAGAAATGAGATTACCGATTCAATATTTAGCTAACTTATTTACAGCAGGTGATACTGAGCCAGTGAAATCGGCATTGCAACGCATGGCAATGATGAGAAGTTATATGCGTGCCCAAGTAACAAATAAAGCGTTCGATGTAGATAGATTATCAAAACTTGGATTATCCGAAAGACAAACTAAAGATATGTATCGATTATTAGCAATTGCTAAACACGAAGATCGATTTGTGATACCAACATCACACAAAGAAGCCTATATGGACACATATCGTGCTCAAGGTAGTGAAGGATATGGAGGAGAATACTTCGGGTCGAATTGCGATGGATGTGGTGTGCCTGTAACTACTGCTTCTGGAAAATCAGGACAAGAAATCTATAATGAAAATTTCTATGGAGGGATTTTCCGTGATTAATTTAGCGCAGTTTAATAAACATCAAGAGGCACTTGGATACTTTGCACAACAATTAATATTTCCAGATAAGCTGACATTACACCCTAAAACGTTTGAAGAAGTTATTCATATGGAACATCCGGCATACCAAGATATAATTCAGTATCGTGAACAAATGTATGAATTGAGCTTACTACAAATAAAGCAATTGTATTCCGATACATTTGATTTCAATAAAACTGCGCCACTCTATATGACATATAATAAATTTGATACTCAAAAAGAGCGTGGACAATTATTAGCTAAATTAAAAGTATTATATGAAATGTTTGGATTGAAGATGGCAGATAATGAACTATCTGATTTTCTGCCATTAATGCTTGAATTTTTGTATATAGCACAGTGGCAAAATGATCCAAGAGCAAAAGGGAATATTGAATTTGTCATTATGATTATTGAGGATGGTACGTATGCAATGACAAACCAATTAGCCGAGCAAAATAGCCCTTATTATTTCTTAATAAAAGGTTTAAGAGAAACGTTAAAAGCTTGTATAGAGCCTGCAAATGAGGTGGAGCAACATGTTTAATCAATTTCTATGGGTGATTATGCCCTATTTATGTATAGCAATCTTTTTTATCGGGCACCTTGCTAGATTTAAGTTTGATAAATTTTCATGGACTGCAAAATCTAGTGAATTTATAGAAAAGAAACAACTTAAATGGGGCAGTTTAATGTTTCATTTGGGTATTATTCCTGTGGCGATGGGGCATATAGTAGGTTTGCTTATCCCTGCATCTTGGTTAACTGCAGTAGGCGTGAGCGATCATTTATACCATATTGGAGCTGTTTATATTGGAAGTATTTTTGGTATAATAACATTGATTGGTATGTTGCTATTAACTGCACGACGTGTGACTAAAAAAAATATAAGAAGACTAAGTTCAGCATCTGATATTATTGTTAATTTCTTATTATTAACGATTATTTTTATGGGATGCTATGCAACGCTAGTGACTAATGCAACGATACCATCATTTGATTATAGAGAAACAATATCAGTTTGGTTTAGACAATTATTTATATTTTCTCCGAACGCCGATTTGATGTTACAAGTGCCACTTGCTTTTAAAATGCATATACTTTTAGGTTTTATAATTATGGCATTCTGGCCGTTTACTAGATTGGTGCATGTTTGGAGCGTGCCACTCACATATGCAAGTCGTAGTTATATTATTTATCGTAAACATAAAGTTTGAATGGAGGCGATAAGTTGAAGGCGTTATCGTTAAAAGAAAGTATTAACTACCAATCAATATTAGACTCAATTCGAAGCGAAGAAGGATTTGATTTTGCGGCAATAGCATTTTATGAACAAGAAAGTGATATTTCCCCAATTAAGTGGTGTTATGCCTCTGGAAATTTAAATAATCGTTATAAACTGATTGTGCTACGTAAGGGAAAAGGATTAGCAGGTAACGTGATGAAGAAAGGTAAACGTATGGTGATAGAAAATGTAGCACAATCATTATCTTCGCACGAACAACATAAATATCCTATCGTTCTTTGTGAGTTATTAACAGCGATGGTTGCGATACCTTTATGGTATGAAAAGAAAGTTTATGGTGTTTTATTACTAGGCCAGAGAAACCAACAACCATTGCCTAAAACATATAAAAACATATCACTTAAAAGTAAATTGGGCATATTTAATGAAGAAGATTAGGTGATTATAATGGAAAGCAATCAACAGTTAGATATGGAATCGTTGTTAATGCAATATTTTAATAATACGAGTGAAAAAATTGTATTCGTTGATAATCGTGGCCAAGTTGTTGCAATGAATCAAGCAGCAAGGGATATTATCTCATTGGACAATGATTATGAAGGTATGACTAATGTCATATGTAATCATTGTGACGGTTATACTAATGAATTTGATTTGCAATCTTGTAGGTATTGCTTTTTAGAGCCAGAAAACGTAGGAAATACTAGCTTTCAGGTATTTATGAAAACAACACGTGGTACAGTTGAACCCTTTGCAGCTACCTATCAAATGATTGACGAATCTAAAGGAATTAAAGCGTTCACGTTACAAAATGTATCGCCTCAAATAGAAAGACACGATAAGATGTACCAACGAAAAATGATGCAAAAAACAATCTCAGCACAAGAAAATGAAAGAAAACGAATATCTAGAGAATTGCATGATAGTGTAGTACAAGAAATGTTAAATATCGATGTTGAATTAAGACTTTTAAAATATCAACAAGAAATAGAACAGTTGGTTAATGGTTCTAAACGCATAGAAGGCTTAATGTCTAAGTTAATTGATGATATACGTAATTTATCTGTGGAACTTAGACCGTCTTCATTAGATGACTTAGGATTAGATGCAGCCTTTAAGACATATTTTAAACAGGCAGAAGTAAATTATGGTATTAATATTATCTATCAATCTAATTTAGCAATGCATAGATTTGGTAATGAAATTGAAACTGTAGTCTATAGAATTGTACAAGAAGCTTTATTTAACGCGATTAAATATGCGAACGTTGATACAATTGAAGTTGATGTGCAAGTTAGTCATGGAAAACTTATTGCTGAAATCATAGACAGAGGCAATGGATTTATAAAGACAGACCAGCCAAAAGGAACAGGCTTGGGACTTTATGGTATGAACGAGCGTGCAGAACTTGTAAATGCTGAAATAAATATTGATACTCAAATAGGTCGAGGCACAATTGTTACATTAGAAGTTCCAATATAGGGGATAAGGAGACATTAATTTTGAGAATAGTTATCGCGGATGATCATGCAGTTGTGCGTACTGGGTTTACAATGATATTAAATTATCAAGAAGATATGGAAGTAGTTGGAACTGCAGCCGATGGCGTGGAAGCTTACCAAAAAGTAATGAAGTACAAGCCAGACGTACTAATCATGGACTTAAGTATGCCGCCAGGTGAATCTGGGCTTATAGCAACAAGCAAAATTACAGAAAGCTTTCCAGATACGAAAATTTTAATATTAACAATGTATGATGACGAAGAATATCTATTTCACGTATTAAGAAATGGAGCTAAAGGATATATTTTAAAAAACGCCCCTGATGAACAATTGATACTGGCAATTAGAACAGTTTTTAAAGGGGAAACATATGTTGATATGAAATTGACGACATCGTTAGTCAATGAATTCGTGAACAATTCAGGTCATGATAAGCAAGCTACAACAGACCCTTATAAGATTTTATCAAAGCGTGAAATAGAGATATTACCTTTAATAGCAAAAGGTTATGGGAATAAAGATATCGCTGAAAAGTTATTTGTTTCTGTAAAAACAGTTGAAGCACATAAAACACATATTATGCAAAAATTAGAATTAAAATCAAAACCAGAATTAGTAGAATATGCTATGAAGAAAAAATTGATTGATTTTTAAAACATTAATTATATAAAAGAGCTAACGTAAATGCCTAAATAGATAGGCATAGGTTAGCTCTTTTTGTTAATTAGAACACATATAATACAGGATAAAGTCGTTTCACTATCTAACTACTGGAATATATTCTATTTTTAAAAAAGCCGCTTAATGAAGTAGGGAAATTCCGCAATTTGTTAAGGGATAATCCTTATGTTCAATTTTTCACAAAGATTTTATAATAAAAATGAGGCCAGGATTCTGCTAATAGTAACGTTTATACTTACTCATATTACACCGGTGATAATGATTGTTATATAGAAATTCAGCACTTCAACTGTGTGCAAATACTGGTCTTAGTTATCAAAAAATATTATAAATTGAAGGTGAAATAAATGAACAAAGCAAGTGGTGTTTTTCAATTAACATTACAGTCTTTAAGTCTTGTTGTAGGTTTTATGGCATGGAGTATTATTGCGCCACTTATGCCTTTTATCTCTCAGGATGTGCATATTACAAGCAGCCAACTTTCTATTATTTTAGCTATTCCTGTTATATTAGGTTCTATTTTAAGGGTCCCTTTTGGTTATTTGACAAATATTATTGGTGCGAAATGGGTATTCTTTTGTAGTTTTATTATATTATTATTTCCGATATTCTTCTTAAGTTATGCACAATCGCCTAGGATGTTAATGGCATCAGGTTTCTTTCTTGGAGTAGGTGGCGCAGTATTTTCAGTAGGTGTAACATCCATACCTAAGTATTTTCCAAAAGAACGCGTAGGATTAGCAAATGGTATATATGGCATGGGAAATATTGGGACTGCCATTTCCTCATTCTTAGCGCCCCCGATAGCTGGTATTATAGGCTGGCAATCAACAGTGAGAGGTTATTTAATCGTCATAGCACTTTTTGCGATTTTTATGTTTTTGTTAGGTGACAATAAAGAACAAAAAATAAAAGTACCTTTAGTTAAACAGTATAAAATTTTGATGAAAGATTTAAGATTATATTATTTATCACTTTGGTATTTTATTACATTTGGTTCATTCGTAGCTTTTGGATTGTTTTTACCTAATTTTTTAGTACAAAATTTTGGCATCAGTGAAGTTGATGCAGGTATAAGAGCGGGTGTCTTTATCGCATTAGCTACTTTCCTAAGACCGCTAGGTGGCGTGTTAGGAGATAAGTTTAATGCTGTAACTTTACTAATGTGTGACTTTATATTAATGATTATCGGTGCAATTATGCTAGGTCTATCAGCCCATATCTTATTATTTACAATAGGTTGTTTACTCATTAGTATGTGCGCAGGTGTCGGTAATGGTTTAATATTTAAACTCGTGCCATCTTATTTTGGAAAAGAGGCTGGATCAGCTAATGGTATAGTTTCAATGATGGGGGGCTTAGGCGGTTTCTTCCCGCCATTAGTCATAGCCTATATAACAAGTCTTACTGGAACAAGTCATTTCTCTTTTATCTTATTAGCGATATTTGGTGTAATTGCTTTAGTTACCATGAGTCACATTATGAAACGTGAAAAATTAAAAACGACATTATAAAAAAAGCTGTAGTTAGATAATTTCTCTAACTACAGCTTTTTAATTTATTTTATAAAGATTATCAGTAGCCAATAAAATGACTATATTAATCTATTTGGATATTTGATGCTGAGTGTTCTTCTTGTGCTTTTTTAGGTAGTGTTACGTTTAATACGCCATCTTCAAATGATGCTTTAATAGCTGTTTCATCTATATTTTCAAAAGGGTATTGACGCTTAACATTGCTATAAGTGCGTTCTTGATGAAGTATGCGACCATCCTCATCTTGCTCTTTATCGTAGTTTGATTGCTTAGCTTCAATTGTTAGAGCGTTATTTTCAAATTGTAAGCTAATATTTTCTTTTTTGAAACCAGGAAGTTCAGCTTCAATTATAAAAACATTATCTAACTCTCTTACATCTGATTTAATGCTCGTAGTTTCAGGAAAATGTTCAAAAAATTGACGTCCAAAATCTCTAAATAACTCAGTTGGGTCACCTTCGAAAAATGGATTGTTATACGGTCTCTTATTAAAAGCCATGATACATCTCTCCTTAAATTTTAGATTTAGTCAATTGAAATTTGTGTTTTCGTTTGTTTAATTGGTAGTTTTACCGTTAAGATGCCGTTATTCATAGATGCATTTATTTTATTTGTGTCGATATTTTTAAAGATAAACTGTCTACTTTGCTCATTAGAATTGCGCTCATTAATTAGATAAGTGCTATCTTGTTGTATATTAGATACACGTTTTGCTAGTATAGTTAACGTTTTATGTTCAAAATTAATAGTAATATCATCTTTTTGATAACCAGGAAGTTCAGCTTCAACTGTATAGCTATCTTGTGTTTGATATACAGTTACTTTGAAATCGTGATGGTCTGAGACTAAACTTTCTAATAAATCTTTAGTAAGATTGTTAGTGCTTTGTATCATCTCTGTTCACCTCTCCTTTTATCGTACAAATATAGTATAATACATTAGTCAAAGAAAGTCAAAGTCAAACTATGTAAAAATAAAAAAAGTGTAATATTAAGATAATTAAGTTAGTAACATTGTTGGGCAGCGGAAGGGGGCATAATAAAAAGATTTAAGTAAGAGGTAAGTAAAGTCAAAAATAATAACATGAAAACTAGAACTTCTAACTTTAACTTTACCTCTGACAGATTAAATATCTTTAGAAAAATGTTTATTAACGAAGTGTTGTAATGTTTCTTTTAGATTAATAGCTTCGTCTATATCCATATCGAATTCGCTAAACACACGTTTTGATATTTTAGAGAGTGGTTCTTTAACATTTGCGCCTTTTTCTGTAAGTGCAATCTGTAGGTTACGCTCATCATCAATTTCACGTGTTCTAGTTACATAGCCTTTTTTCTCAAGTTTTTTAAGTAAAGGTGTAAGTGTCCCTGAATCTAAATAAACACGTTCGCCAAGCGTTTTAATATTGAGTTTTTCATCTACTTCAATTGCTAGTAGCACAATGTAGCCAGTATATGTTAAATCGAATTCTTTTAAGTAAGACGTATACTTCTTAATGATTTCTTTAGAAGACACATAAAAAAGAAAACATAGTTGTCTTTCTAAGTAGCTGTCTTTTTCCTCCATTTAATCACCCCTTTTGAAATTTAACCTTATTATGAACTATGGTTGTTGTCAAGGAACGGTTGCGCACCTCTTTCTGATAAAAAAATAATATTTATCGACGTTTACTTAACAAGAAACTATATAGTGGAAAAGAACCGTAATATAAAGTGTTTTTAAATTAAGAAAGTAAGTCTTAAGAAAATCAAAATTGATTTAGTATGAAGGTTTAATTTAAGAAGATTTTGTTACAAAAAGCCTATATGACTTTATTAATCATTTACAATCAGTCATACTGATAATATTGTGTTTTTGTTATATAATAATGGTGTAATAAAGCATTAATGAGGGAGTATACTTACTCATCTATCAGTTAGAAAGTTATCGTTTTAACTAAAGGAGATTAATGATGAAAACATTTTTAAAAATCATGGGTCTATTAGTTTTGTCACTGATTATTGCTATTGTGTTTTTCTTTGGAATGAGAACATATCAAGGACATAAAAATCTAGAACTAGTAGATCGTTATATGGATGAACAAAATTTAACTGAAGAAATTGAATCTGAGAAAACATTGTATAGTGCTAAGAAGGGTTTATATTATAAGCAAGTTAAATTTAAAGATGATCCGGAACATACGTATACGGTGCAACCAATTAGTACATTTAAAGGCATCTTAGTACAAGGTTTTGATAGTGAGACCAACAAAAATATCAAAGATGCTAAACATAACGAATTTAAAGAAGATTATAAACCGAAAGACAAATAGGAATACATTGTTAAAAGCGAGGGAAATTGAACAGGAATCTAGTACACTTAAAAAGATTTCATTCCCCGCAAACAAAGTTGACATGGATAAAAGGTTTGCCTGAGCAATAGTATTTAGACAAATGAGCTTTAATTTTCAATCCTGTCAGCTACAGCTAATATATTGATTTATGCTAAGACAATTAATAATAAACTCCCTTTAAAGTAGACACTGGAAAAGTGAAAAACTTTAAAGGGAGTTTCGTTTATGACTCTTAATAAAAAATGAATATCAACTTTAATTAAGATCATTCGAATTGTATAAAGGCTATAGCTTTGCAAAAGTTAGTGGTATGTTAACTTACAAACATCACATACCTTTCATCTCACCCATATCATGAATTTTCATCATTAAACCGTGAGGGATGTCGTCATGATCTACAACTTCCATTTTACTAAAAGCACCATCACCTTCTGCTTTAATTAGCTTAACAAAATCTCCTTTTTTAGGAGAAAATCCTGATTCAGCAGGTAACTTAACATCTTTTTCTATTTTATGATCTTTTTCACTAATTATTTTATCAGCCGTTGTTTCATTTTTCATATAACCATAATAAGTTTCTTTTTGGCCGCTAGACATCATCATAATAATCAATACGATAGCAACAATTAACATTATTATGCTTATAGTAATTGCGAATACTTTACTGTTTTTCAAGGTATAATTCTCCTTTATATCTATTTCTTTCTGTTATATCTAAAATAATTAAATTATGCAATCGAAAGTACTATTCATGATTTAGTTACGTTAATAATGAAAGTCTTATTATGCTTTTAAATATTTTACTTTATCACGATTGTATAGTTGAAATGTTAAGACTGTAATATCCGAATATATTTTAATTCATCATAATGCAATATGAATTCTAAGCTGCTTTTAAATTCTGTAAACTGTCTAATTTCTGCTTTTGGTATAGTGGATTGTTCAATATAGCGTAATAAAGATCTTTCGATATATATGTCGTTGAAAGAAGGCGGTAAAGCATAGTCTATAAATCCATGTTCTCGATTCAACGTTTGGATGAACAATGTGATATTTGAATTTAATAAAGATTGTTTTAAGACGACATTGAGTACATCTTTCGGTGAAGTACGGTGATTTATAGAATTAAATAAAAGCAAATGAAACTCATCTCTTTCTTTTAACATAATAAAATTTTTATGTATAGAAATAGCTTTGCCAATAAAAGGTTTAATGAATTGATATAAGTACATTAAGGGTTCATAGATTCCATGACTATTCATTAGAGCGACATCATCTTTCTCTTTTCGCATCAGCTCGTATCCTACACCACAGCCTCTATTTAACAAGATAAGTATATGACACATTAAATCAGTGATTTCTAAAGGATAGTGTTCTTCATAAAACTTGAAGCATTGCTTTGTTAGTTTTGTATATACAAACTTTGATGTGTCAATATGTGATGCTTTGATCACTTTATTATAATAATCGTAATAACTCATTGAATTATTGAAACCTTCACCTTTTTTGTTTAATAACTTTCGAACTTGTACTTGTTCTATATCAATAAAATGATAATCAAAATTAAACCTTTGAAGTAATGTGAACGCATGCTTCAGCGAAGTAACCTGTTCAATTACGCCTTCAATAGTGATAGCCATTTTTATATTAAAATTCAGGTTTTTGATTTTAATATATAATCGGTTAACATCCTTCAATGATAAATGAGATGCATCAAAGAGAATTAGAAAATTATAATTCTGTTGTTGTTTTGCATATTCTGGTTTGAATTTTAAAAATTGTGATATCAAACCTTCGATAAAATCAAATTGTGTCATCGATTTTATTCTTAGCGCAATACCTACATAATCAGAAAACAGTGAATCGATAAAATCAATCATACCAGTGAGGCTTAAATTTTCTAAAGAGAAGTTTCTAACATTATTTATTAATACGTAGGCATCAGTTAAATCTTTAAAATTCAATTTAGAATTAAGGTCAGACTGAATAATATCCATTAAACTATCAATATGAATAAAGATAGTTGGAGTTTTTGCCCAATCCTTAAAATCCAATTGTTCGGTATCGATATGTAATTGTTTTAAAGGCCTAGGCTTTTCTTTAGTGATTATATCAATTTGAGACTTGAAGCGATTCAAATCATTGTTTATTAGTACGATGTTGTCTTGATGCAAATTATGTACTGATTTTCTGAATTCATTAGGTGTTATATTTAAGAAAAATTTAAACTGATGAATATAATTTGAATAATGGTTGAAGCCGTAATGTTCAGAGATATGATAAATTGCATGTTTCGTTTGAATAAGATCAGCGAGTGATAAAGCAATTTTTAGACTAGTTATATAATGTTTAAAGCTAATACCCAAATATTTCTTGAATAATATAGAAATATAAGGCGCAGAAATATAAAATGTACTCGAAACATCTTTAGAGGAAAGTGGTTCAGCAACATGAGCTTTTATAAAATCAGTTATATTATTTAGTAATGTATTTTCTGTATGTATAGATGGGATATAGATAAAATCATGTTCAACCCTTGTTTCCTTATTGATTATCGTTATAATTTCGTTCAGCATAGGTGACTCAATAGATTCACATTGGCTCAACTGTTGCATCATCGTTAAAATTTGAAATTTTAGATATTCATTCGAATTTAACAATTTATAGTTATAATAAAAATTGAAGAAACTTTTAACTGTTTTTGTGAATTGTTGTATTGGTATACACATTTCTACTACTTGTTCAGCATCTGAGATGTGATATAAATCGTTGTGATTTATAATAATAACATGGTTTTCAGCAGATAACTGGTGGCCATTTAAGGTAACATCTAGTTTATTGTTTAAAGAAAATAAAATTATGACTTGATGTATACACCGTTGTGTATGAGTGTTTAAAAATTCATGAATACACAAAGTTGTATTTTTCATAGTAAAGGCAACTCCTGATAATAATTTAAAATGGTATATTGTTTAAAATACATTATATTACAAAAAGTTGTGTCTTTTAATCCTTTAAATATAAATATTTTTTTATCTTATAAAGAGGTTCGATATTAAAAATTAAGTTTCAGGCAATGTATTTTGTTTAAGAGATGATTTTTTCGGATAAATCAGTTTAAATTTTTACATTAGATTTATTAAAGGAGACGTTAACAAATGGAACATATTTATTCTGAATTTTACAATCAAAAAACTAAAATAACGGAATTAAAACCAGATGTATTAGGCGTGGTGTTACATGATGATGCAGAAAATAACAATGCAAAGGATTATATTGCTTGGTTACAACAAAGAATGGATAATAATGAATTGGATAAGGGATGGGCGTGTGCATATGTTGATAAGCAGACATGTTATTGGTTTCATCCATCTTCATATGTAGAATGGCATTGTGGTGATGCTTTTGCGAATACGCATTATATTGGCATAGAACGCTGCCAATCAAAAATTAATGGGATATTGTCTGATAAAGAATTTATGGAGAATGAAGAAGCCAGTTTTTGGATTGCAGCCTTGCTATTGAAAAAGTATCAGTTACCAGTAAACAGAGAGACAGTGAAACTTCATAAAATGTTTTTTGATACGCAATGTCCTGCAAGAGCGTGGTCAATACATTTGGATAATACAACTACAAATGCAGAAAATATAAAAACCTTACAAGATTATTTTATAAATAAGATTAAAGCACATTACACCAATATACAAGAAAATGATACGGCAGTAGTGGGTTGATTTAAAAGTTTAGTCATAAAGAATATACAAAAATGGGATTGCGTTATTTATTGGAACCGATTACAATAATGATTATAAAGTATTTTGGTACCGGTTCCGTTAGATAGAGGAGGTTATATAATGAATTATAAAAAGGCTGCAGAAAATATTTTGCAAGCGCTTGGTGGGGAAGATAATGTTGATGCAATGACACATTGTGCAACACGTTTGCGACTTGTATTGAAAGATGAAAGTTTGGTAGATGAAAAGGCATTAGGGAATATGGATGTTGTAAAGGGCACATTTTCAACAGGAGGACAATACCAGATCATTATAGGTTCTGGTACGGTAAATAAAGTATTTAGTGAATTAGAAAAGCTTACAGGCAAAGAAGCGTCTTCGGTGTCAGAGGTAAAAGCACAAGGCACTAAAAACATGAATCCTTTTCAAAAGTTTGTGAAAATGCTCTCAGATATATTTGTTCCAATTATACCAGCGATTGTAGCTGGTGGCTTACTCATGGGGATCAACAATATATTAACTGCACCAGGTATTTTTTATGATAATAAATCGTTAATAGAAGTACAGAATCAGTTTAGTGGTTTAGCTGAAATGATTAATATTTTTGCTAATGCACCATTCACATTACTACCTATATTAATTGGTTTTAGTGCGGCTAAACGATTTGGGGGTAACGCATATCTCGGCGCAGCGCTTGGAATGATATTGGTTCATCCAGAATTGATGAGTGCTTATGATTATCCGAAAGCATTAGAAGCGGGTAAAGAAATTCCTCATTGGAACTTATTTGGGCTAGAAATTAATCAAGTAGGGTACCAAGGTCAAGTATTACCAATGCTAGTAGCTACATACATTCTTGCGACAATTGAAAAAGGGCTAAGAAAAGTTATACCTACAGTATTAGATAATTTATTAACCCCTTTATTAGCAATATTATCAACAGGTTTTATAACATTTTCATTGGTTGGTCCATTAACACGTACGTTAGGATATTGGCTATCAGATGGTTTAACATGGTTATATGAATTTGGTGGCGCTATCGGTGGTCTTATATTTGGTTTATTATACGCACCAATCGTTATTACAGGTATGCATCATAGTTTTATTGCTATTGAAACACAACTTATTGCTGACAGTACGTCGACAGGTGGTTCATTTATATTCCCTATTGCAACCATGTCTAATATTGCACAAGGTGCGGCAACTCTTGCAGCGTTCCTTATTATAAAGGAAAATAAAAAGTTAAAAGGCGTAGCTTCGGCTGCAGGTGTATCTGCTTTACTAGGTATTACAGAACCAGCAATGTTTGGAGTGAACTTGAAGTTAAGATATCCATTTATTGGAGCAATCGTTGGCTCAGGTATTGGCTCTGCCTATATAGCTTTTTTCAAAGTTAAAGCTATTGCATTAGGTACTGCAGGTATACCAGGGTTTATATCTATTAGTGGTCAAAACAACGGTTGGTTACATTATGGTATAGCCATGATAATTGCATTTATTGTAGCATTTGGCTTAACATACGCTTTATCATATAGAAAGAAATATAGAAATATTGAAGCATAGTAGTATAAAGATATATTAAGATTAATAGTATTACAAAAATTGCATTATCAAAATAAAAGACTAATCCGTATGAAGGCGGATTAGTCTCAGACTGTCGACAAATTTTCCAACTTTGTTGACAGTTTTTTGTGCACGCTTTTCGCGGGCACTGCATTAGTCTATAAATTAATTCAAAATTTTTGTTTACGCCATAAAAATGCACCTACAATAGTTACGATAATGAGAGATATGCCGATTACAATGAGCCATGAAACATAACTGTGGTCATCGATAGGTAAGGGCACATTCATACCAAAAAAACTAAATACTAATGTTGGCAATGTTAAAAATACAGTAAAAAGTGTTAATGTTTTCATCGTATTATTCATTTCATTTGATAGTAATGACGCATATGAAGTAGTGATACTTTCTAGGATATCTGTATAAAGTCTCGTCGTTTCTAAGGCTTGATTGTTTTCGATTACCAAGTCTTCTAAAATATCTTCATCTTCATCAAATCGTTTCATAGCTGGTAAACGAAATAATTTTTTTACGATGCTTTCATTACCCTTAAGTGCAGCTAAAAAATAAACTAAACTTTTTTCTACTTCCATTAAATTATAAAGTTGTTTATTTGTGACATTATTCTTTAAGTCACGTTCAATTCGAATACGTGTTTTATTTAGCAATCTTAAATTTCTATTGTAATGATTTGTAATTGTTAACAATATATTTAATGCAAAACGACTATGGAAACGTAAATTTATATTCTGACGCGCAAAGTTTTCTAAGAATTCATTTTCAACATTACAGATCGTAATGATTTTTTTATTTCCAATAATAATGCCTAAAGGAATAGTAATAAATGATAATACCTTTGAATTAGTGTCATTTATAATAGGTAAGTCTAATATGATTAATGAATAATGCGAATCTTCGTCGTATTCAACGCGCGCACTTTCTTCACTATCTAGTGGATCACGTATAAAATCTTCAGGAATACCATATAAATCTATTAGTGTTTCGATTTCCTCCCAGTTGGGATCAACAACATTAACCCACGAAGCTGTTTGATTCAGTTCAGATTCAATTATTTTATCTGTTGGAGAATGTTTATATGCAGTTATCATGATAAAATGAAATCCTTTCTTTAGAAATATTATTGATATTGTTCGTTCGCCATTAGGCGTAACGGACCATTAAATATAATTTTGAATAAGTAATCAACAACCACGTCGGGATCCATTCTATTTTTATCTTGTACCCAATGTTTGATAAAAGAAATCGTAGCACCAGATACATAACTATGAAAATAATCTAATGGAATGCCTGAAATTTTTGTCTTGTTATTAATGTTTTTAGCCATATTAACATATATAAGCTCAGAAATTTTATCTTCAAGATGGCTTTTTCTATCTAATTTAAAAATAAGTAAGTAAAAATCTATATCTTTTTGAATGTGTAATATAATATTTTTAAGAATTTTTTCCGAAAAAATTTTGGCGAAATCTTCTAAATTTGAGCCTTGTAAAACTAACTTAAAAGTACCTATTTCTTCAGCTAAATCATCAATAAATTCATCTTCGAGATCTGAAAGTAAAATATATTTATCTTCATAATGTAAGTAAAAAGTACCTCGATTAATATCAGCTAGGGTTGTAATATCTTGTATTGTTATCCGCTCTAGTTCTTTTTCTGCTAATAATTTTATAAAAGCTTGCTTAATTGCGTTTTTAGTTTTTCTGACACGACGATCTTCTACCATTTTTTCAACTCCTTAAACTTTAATAGACAAAACATGATTGTTTGTTGATAAACAAACAATACTAAGTGTATTGCGTATTGCTAATTGCATTATGCTCATTATAATAAACAAAGTAGTAATTAATCAACATAGTGTTCGATAAGGAGGTAAATAAAAATCAATATATTTAAAAGTAAATTACTTTGGATAGCTCCAATTGCAATCTTAGTAATATTGGTTATATTTTCAATTGCGTTTTATCCAGCGTATAATCCAAAACCAAAGGAATTACCAATTGCGATTGTGAATCAAGATAAAGGAACTTCTATTCAAAATAACGATATTAATATAGGAAAAAAATTAGAAGATAATTTATTAAATAGTGATTCTAATACTGTAAAATGGGTTGAAGTTGATAATGAAAAAGAAGCACGAAAAGGGATAGATGAACAAAAATATTTTGGTGCAGCTATTTTCGAAAAAGATTTTTCAAAACATGCAATGAGTAAAACTCAAAAAGTAATAATGGATAGTAAAAAGCAAGAAATGCAAGATAAAGTAAAATCAGGTGAAATACAACCAGAACAGGCTAAACAAATGCAAAGTCAAATGGCTAAATCTGGGGCTTCTCAAGATGTTACAGTCAAACGTGCAGAATTTAAAACGTTAATTAATAATGGCGCGAATATGCAAGCATCACAAATTTCTACAAATGTATTAAAGGGTATTGGTGATAATTTAAATAAACAAATAACACAACAGAGTTTAGATACTTTAGAAAAACAAGGTGTTAAAGTTAATGCAAGTGATATTAAAGGGCTAACAAATCCAGTAGAAGTAGCTGATCAAAAGATTCATAAAGTTAAAGATCATCAAGGTAACGGTAATGCATCTTTCTTAATGTTTATGCCGGTGTGGATTAGTTCAATCGTTGCCTCTATATTGTTATTCTTTGCGTTTAGAACTTCTAATAATATTAAAGTAACACATCGCTTAATTGCTTCGTTAGGACAAATAGCAATAGGTGTAATTACTGCATTTGTAGGTGGCTTTGGATATGTTTACTTTATGTCGGCTGCGCAGGGATTTGATTTTCCAGATATTAATAAAATAGGTATGTATGTTTCAATTGCGCTATTAGGCTTTATAGGACTTATATTAGGTGTAATGACTTGGCTAGGCATGAAGTCTATTCCAATATTCTTTATAGCCATGTTCTTTAGTATGCAACTTGTGATGTTCCCTAAACAAATGCTACCGAAATTTTATCAAGACTATATTGTAAGTTGGAACCCATTTACTCACTATGGTGAATATTTGAGAGAATTACTTTATATGAATCAACCATTAGAAATGAATGGTACTATGTGGATGTTTGTAGGTTTTATTATTTTTGGCATTGTCTCTTCATTAAGTGCTGCAATAATTAGAAAGCATAGTGGTAAACGTACAGAAGTTCCTTCATAAGTTTATAAAATATAAAAACACTTTCGTTGAATTCATATTAAAATGAATTTATTCGGAAGTGTTTTTTTATTAAAAAGTAACGTATTCAAGTAGAAATGAAAGATAAAGCATTGCTTTTTTATGTTAAAAACATATAAAGTATTTATTATAAAATGTCAACTAACTCGATAGTTATTTAATATAAAGTTAAGTTCATAAAATGTACAAAATTTATTTGTGTATAATTGAATGTTTGTTGTTTTTATTAAAAGCTGTCATTGTAGTGTTTATATATGTATTGAAGACATAATGAAATATGATTACATAATTGTTTAGCACTTTTCCTGTAATTTTAATAAAGAATTAACATTTGCTTAACAAAAATAAGTTATAATTCACATAGTTTACAAATAATTTAAAGAGGTGTGACAATGGATTCATCCGTAATGGAGATAATTTTCACTTTTATCGGTGGTTTAGGTATATTCTTGTATGGTATCAAACAGATGGGCGATGGCCTACAAGCCACTGCTGGAGATCGACTAAGAAGTATATTAAATAAATTTACTAGTAACCCAATCATGGGTGTTCTTGCAGGTATGATTGTTACTATTTTAATTCAAAGTAGTTCAGGGACTACAGTTATTACAATTGGTCTCGTAAGTGCAGGATTTATGACAATGCGACAAGCAATTGGAGTTGTTATGGGAGCGAATATAGGTACCACGGTTACTGCATTTATTATAGGTATTGATATCGGTGCTTATTCACTACCCATCCTAGCAATTGGTGCTTTTTTAATATTCTTTATCCAGAAAAGAAAAGTAAAAAATATCGGTATGATTTTATTTGGATTTGGTTCACTATTTTATGGTTTGGAGTTAATGAGCGGGGCAGTAAAACCACTTGCTAATTTAGATGGATTTAAGCAAATTATGTTAGATATGTCATCAAACCCAATATATGGTGTTATAGCAGGTACATTCTTAACTGTCATCATCCAAAGCTCAAGTGCAACGATTGGTATATTACAAGGGTTCTTTGCCAATGATTTAATTAGTTTACATGGCGCATTACCAGTATTATTAGGCGACAATATCGGTACAACGATTACTGCTGTTTTAGCAAGTTTAGCGGGTTCTCTCGCATCAAAACGTGTTGCGGCAGTTCATGTTATGTTTAACGTAATTGGCGCAGCAATATTCTTACTTATCTTACCGTTATATCAAATAGTTATCGAATGGATGCAAGGAGCGATGCATTTAAAACCAGAAATGGTTATTGCATTTGCGCACGGTACATTTAACATAACTAATACTTTAATTCAATTACCGTTTATTTTTGTACTAGCTTGGATTGTTACGAAAATTATCCCAGGTGAAGATATTAATGAAAAATACAAGCCAAGACATCTTGATAAAAATTTAATTAATAGAGCGCCTAATATTGCTCTACAAGAAGCTCAAGATGAAATCCAAAACATTGGTAGAATGACTTTATCTATGTTACAAAAAGTCAATCATTACGATGAAAAAACTGAAAAAGATATTATTCAGAAACACGCAGCAATTGACAATATGTATGATAATGTCAGACAGTATCTTACTAAAATATCTGAGAAGAAGTTGTCACAAGATGATGCAGAAAGAATGTCTGTGTTATTCGATGTTAATCGCACGATGTTAAAAGTGGCTGGCTTATCAGAAGCCTATTTATTAGATCTGAAGAAAAAAGAAACAGACCCTATCAAAATATCTGATAAAGCTGAACAAAGTATCGAAAAGCTTTACAACCATGTTAACATGTCATTTGAAAAAACAGTTGAAATGTTTAATGTTTATGACAGAGTTAAACGTGATGAAATTGTTAAAATTAGTAATGACTCATACAAACTTGAACATGATTTAAGGAAAAAACATATCAAGCGTTTAAGCTCAGGTGAGTGTTCACCAGAAGGTGGATTACTATATTTAGATATGATTGCAATATTAGAACGTATCGGTTACCATTCTAGAAATATTTCAGAATCAATGGTTGATATTGATGAAATAGAATTAGAAGAACATGCCGAGAATCCAATAGGTTGGTCTTACTAAATAATATGTAATTGTAAAGAATTAGCATTTAATTATTCATTAAATGACTATTATAGGCGAGACAGAGATCAAATTTCAAATTTTGATTTCTGTCTCGTCTTTTTTATAACTTATTAAAAAGGGTATTACTTTTAGATAAGTTATAGATTTATTAAGCTATGAAGCTATGAAGCGTTGTGCAGCTTAAATAATTTTGGTATTAATATTTAAAACAGATGTAAAAATTATAGCGTAGTATCTTATAAATGGATTTTTATAAGTTAACATGTAAAGCTCGTATGTTGAATTAAAGACAAAGAATAAAATTAGTAAGCGTTTCCACTATCTTTGGATATTAATTTATTTTACAATTACAAATAACAGAAGAATTAAATGGAGGTTACATATATGAGTGTTTTAGACAAATTTAAATTGGATGGCCAAGTCGCAATCGTGACAGGAGGTGCTTCAGGCTTAGGTAAAGCAATGGGAAAAGGTTTAGCTGAAGCAGGCGCCAACTTAGTTATTGCTGATATTAATTTAGATTTAGCAAAAGAAACAGCAAATGAATTCGAAACTGAAACAGGAAATCAAGCTTTGGCATGTAAAGTAGATGTGACAAACGTGTCAGATGTTGAACAAATGGTTTCAGATGTAATGGATAAGTTTGGACGTATAGACATCCTATTCAACAATGCTGGTATCAATGAACATGTTAAATTTGAAGATATGCCATATGATCGCTGGGTTAAAAATATGGACGTCAATATCAATAGCATGGTATTAGTTTCACAAGCTGTAGGTAAAGTGATGCTTGAACAACAAAGGGGTTCTATTGTGAACACTTCTTCAATGTCAGGTATTATCGTAAACACACCACAACCTCAAGCAGCATATAATACTTCTAAAGGTGCAGTAATTATGTTTACTAAAAGTTTGGCTAATGAATGGGCAGAACATGGTATACGTGTAAATACGATTGCTCCAGGTTATATGGAAACGGAATTAACTAGAGATTACTTCGCCCAAGGTGGAGAAATGATTGACACATGGATGAATTTTACACCATTAGGTAGACCAGGCGTGCCTGAAGAATTACAAGGAGCAGCACTATATTTAGCTTCTGATGCTTCATCATTTGTTACAGGTAGCGTAGTCACAATTGATGGTGGATACACAGCATTATAAGTAGCTTGTTTTTAATTTCAAAATAGAGCGATAGTCATGAAATTGCAACGAAAATAGCTAATTATATTGCGTCGTCTTTTTATAGTAATAAACGATGAAATAAAACATTATATACAAAGAACGTCGATGTGTATAGACAATTCCTATGAATACCCGAAATAGAAGTTGGAGTTAAATAACGCCCAACTTCTATTTTTATGAATATTTTTAAATTTCACACGTTAAATAATTCTGTCTGTATCTAATCCTTATTAAAACGATAAGAATACTTGACAAAATTATGTAAGAAGCATAATATTACTAGTAATCTAATATTCAGAAAATTGATTTGGGGGGATTGTATATGACATCTATGAGTATTCTAGATCAAAGTCCAATTGATATTAATGAAACGGTAAATGAAGGTATACAGCGAACTGTTGAATTAGCACAACTAGCAGATAAATTAAAATATACAAGATATTTTGTTGCAGAGCATCATAATATTCCAGAAGTTGCGGGCACAAGCCCAGAAATATTAGTGACACATCTACTGAACAAGACTAACCAAATACGTGTAGGTTCAGGAGGAGTTATGTTACAGCACTATAGCCCTTTTAAAGTAATAGAACAATTCCATCTTATTAGTCACATTGCACCAGGTAGAGTAGATTTAGGAATTGGTAAAGCGCCTGGTGGATTTCCATTAGCAACACAAGCTTTACAATCAGAATTCAAATCATCGAAAGTAACATTTAATGATAAATTCCAATTGTTAAACCGTTTCAATAAGCGCAGTTTTAAAGAAGACGAGCCATATAAGCAATTACAAACGTCTATACGAGATAATGAAATTCATACCCCTGAGCTCTTTTTATTAGGTGGTAGTGATAATTCGGCACAGTTTGCAGCGAATGAAAATGTCGGTTTTGTATATGCATTTTTTATAAATTCTAATGTTGATACGTTACGAAGCGCAGTGAAATCTTATAAACAAAAATACCCAGAAGGACGGTTCATTGTTGCTATAGCAGCAGTAGTAACAGAAAACGAAAATGATAAAGCATTAGTTAAAGCTGGCCGTACAAACTACGCTTTGCATTTTAAGGATGGTAGGAAGATTACTGTAAATACTAAGGAGCAATTAGAAGATTTTATTAATCAGAGTACAGAACACTTTGAGGTTGAAGAAAAGCAAATAGAAGTTTTGGAAGGATCAGCTGCTGAAGTTAAACAACAACTAGTTCAGTTAAATAATGAAGGACTCATTGACGAGTTTATGTTGCATATGCCAGTACAAAATCACAAATTAAGATTAAAAACGGTTGAGCAACTTGCGCCATTATACACAATTGCGAATCAGAAAGAAGGGGTATTATGAGTCAGAAAAAAATAGATTTTGGGATTATGTTAAATGGTCCAGGTAGCCATATGCATGCTTGGAAGTCTAATGAGGTGCCAAGCGATGCAAGTACTAATTTTGATTATCAACTAGATATTGCTAAGAGAGCAGAGCAAGCGGGTTTTAGTTTTGTTTTTGTAGCTGATGGACTATATATTCATGAAAAATCTATCCCCCATTTCTTAGATAGGCATGAACCTTTAACACTGCTAGCTGCACTTGCACCTATTACTAAAAAAATTGGTTTAGTCGGTACAATTTCCACTTCATATAGTGAACCTTTTACTGTTGCTAGACAGTTAGCCACAATTGATAATATCAGCCACGGTCGCGCAGGGTGGAACGTAGTTACATCACCTCTTGAAGGTAGTGCGGATAATTATAGTAAAGGCGATCACCCAGAGCATGATACGAGATATGATATTGCTGAAGAACATATCCAGGTAGTGCAAGGATTATGGGATTCATATGAAGATGATGCTTTTAAATTTGATGCTGAAAAAGGCGAATATTTAGATAAAAATAAAATGCACACATTAAATTATAAAGGTCAATATTTCCAAGTTAAAGGACCTTTGAATGCAAGTCGTTCTGAGCAAGGTCAACCGGTTATTTTTCAAGCTGGTGCTTCACCTAAAGGACAAGATTATGCTGCTAAATATGCAGATGCTGTTTTCACATTAGGAGAATCAAAAGAAAGTGCACAACGTAATTATGAAAGCATTAAAGCGCAAGCCAAAGCTTATAATCGTAATCCAGATGAGGTAAGAGTTTATCCAATATTAGCGCCAGTCATAGCTAATACAAAAAATGAAGTAGAAGCGCGCTTTGAAAATATTAAAACTTTAGCAAATATTGATGAAGCGTTAGATTATTTAGGCCGTTATTATGATCACCATGATTTTAGCCAATATGACTTAGATGCACCTTTTCCAGATTTAGGAGAAATTGGACAAAATAGTTTTCGAGCTACAGCAGATGCAATCGCTATTCGTGCAAAAAGAAATCAATTAACGTTAAGAGAAGTTGCACTTGAAGAAACAGTCAGACGCTCTCCGTTTATGGGAACATACGAAGAAGTAGCAGATTTGATTATTGAATGGGTAGAAGACGGCGCAGCAGATGGTTTTATTTTTGGTCCACATATATATGGTGCGGTTTATGATGAATTTTTAGAAAATGTATTACCTATTTTAGAAGAAAAAGGATATTATGATAAATCGTTTCATGGTGAAACGTTAAGAGATCATCTTGGCCTCCCTTTCAAAGAAAATAGATATACACAATCTCAAGTTACGAATTAAATTTTTACAAGCGTTGAAATTGATGGACACATCTGAATTATAAAAGTTGTGTCTATTTTTTATTAAAAGGAGTGAACGGTTATGTCAGAATATAATACAACATCTTATCAAAATACCATTAATCAAACAGCAAACCAAAATTCTGTAAAAACAAAAAGAAAATTAGAATTACCACATGTTTTATTAATGATGTTAATAATGATGATGTTTGCTTGCTTTTTGACATATGTTATTCCTGCCGGGGCATTTAATACAGCAAAAGATGGCTCAATGATACAAGGGACGTATCACGCAATCGAACAACATCCTGTGAATCCATTATATGCAATAACTTTGATTTTAAATGGTGGTATTCAGTCTGCCCAAACTGTTACCTTGCTATTGTTTATAGGAGGTTCAATGGGAGGCATTCTGCAGTTGAATTCAGTTACGAAAATGACCAATTTCATGATTTATCGATTTGAACATGCAGGCGCATTACCATTAATCATAGGTTTATTTTCGCTAATGGCTTTTATCGGTTTCTTTGTTGGCGGTGACCAAATGATTGTGTTTGTAACCCTAGGTGTTATTTTAGTAAAACGTTTAAAATTAGACCCTATTATGGCATTAGCGATTACATTTTTACCTTTGTATATGGCATTTTCAGTTTCACCTTCAGGAATGGCTAAAATAGGACAAATTGTATATCCTGATGTCGCACTTTATTCAGGTTACGGTGGTAGAGCAATTATGTATGTTGTATTTTTAATTGTGACCTTATTATATGTAGTATGGTACGCGAGAAGAGTGATTAAAAACCCGGACAATAGTATGATGACGACAAAATATTGGCAACAGCAAAGCAATCATTCATCAAATGAAGCAATGGAGGTGGAAGATAGAAAGGTAAGTTGGAGAGATATTATTGTCGTTGGTTTAGTTGTTGTGACGCCAATCATTTTGGCGCTAGGAAACGGTTTGCTTAATTGGACTGAACGATATGGTAATGGTGTTTTTATTACAGTATTTGGTCTAAGCTTCGTGTTAGCCTATATTGTTAAAGAAAAACGGCCATCTGAAATGGTAGATGGATTTTTAGAAGGCGCGAAACCAATGCTTGTAGTTGCTTTTGCTATCATTATGGCAAATACCATTAGTG